>Ga0194119_10000081_pt1 | contig 174293 bp, 171 predicted proteins | sample TA2MahC100mmetaG_FD_148620 | JGI IMG/M metagenome (GOLD analysis project Ga0194119, IMG submission 148620) | Freshwater microbial communities from Lake Tanganyika, Tanzania - TA2015018 Mahale Deep Cast 100m | ecosystem: Environmental > Aquatic > Freshwater > Lake | place: Tanzania: Lake...
CGCTCTTCGGCAAGAACGCGATCGCTGGCGCATTGAACATCGTGGCCGCAAAGCCGACCGACGACTTCGAGGCCAAGTTCTCTGCGTCGCACGAATTCGAGCACGACGAGACGGGTCTCCTGGGTGTCATCTCGGGCCCGTTCGGTGACAGCGGCCTGAAGGGCCGGCTCGTCGCCTCGTACCGGGACCTCGAAGGATACGTCACAAACACGTACCTCAACCGGGTAGAGCCGCAGCGCCACGAAACCTATTTCCGCGGCCAGCTTGCCTGGGACAACGATGGCAGCGGCGACCTTAATCTCAAGGTCGAGCACGCACAATTCGATACACTCGGATATCCGTCGGAACCTAACAGACCAGTTGGGACCTATTCAGCGCTTTTCGACGGCTCGCCTTTCCCATTGGTTGACACAGTCGAGGACTATCGTCGTGCAAGCGGTGAGGTTCACAGCTTCAACGACATCACGAATCTCGTGCTGACCGCCAACTTTGGCCTCGGCGATGATACGCTTACGTCAGTCTCCGGCTTTGTCAAATACAGTACCGAGGAGGTGCTCGACGTCGACTTCACACAACTGCTCATTTTCGACGGCACGAATCAGACGGAGCATTACGAGCAGATCAGCCAGGAATTTCGGCTGACCTCGCCCGGCGGCGAGCGGCTCGATTACATCGCTGGCGTTTACTTTCAATCCAGCGACATCGTCGTGACCGACGACGTGAGGATCGGTTCGTTCTTTGCGTCATTGCCGCCTCCCAATAGTTTCCTCGCGGACTCATTCTCGTTGCGCCACTTTACGCAGAGTTCCGACCTCTACTCGGTGTTCGCTCAGGCGGATTTTCAAATTTCCGACATCGTGACGCTCACCGCCGGGGCGCGTTACAGCAACGAGAAGAAAGATGGCGCACGCAGTCTGGCGATCTTTGGCGGGCCGACGAATGTCGCCCAAAGGTTGCCAAGCCCGCATCCAGCCTACCCGAATCTGCTTCAATTTTTGTGGGGGTTTGGTCTCAACATGAAGGGGCACAGCATTTCCGGTGATCGCAGCGAAGACAGCCTCGATCCGCTGATCCGACTGCGGATTGCCCCGAATGACACCGTTTCGTTCCATGCATCCTATACGCAGGGATCGAAAGCGGGTGGCTTCGACATCCGCAGCAACTCGATTGCAGGACAGCCGGTTCCCAATCCAGGCACTTTTGAATTCGAAGACGAAACTGCGGAGAACTACGAAGTCGGTGTCAAGTTCCGTAATGATCGCGTCGAATTCAATGGAACGGTGTTCCGCACGGACTACGAAGATCTTCAGACCAGCCTTTTCGACGGCCGCGCTGGTTTCACCGTCCAGAACGCATCTGCTGCGACCACGCAGGGCATTGAGGTCGACGGGCGCGTCCTGGCGGCGGAAGGATTCGAGATTTACGGCGCCGCCGCCTATCTTGATTTCGAATTCACCGATTTCCCAAAGGGGCAGTGTCATTTCGGCGAGGCACCGAACAATGGCATATATTGTAACCGCAGAGGCTTCGGCACTGTTTTTGCGCCAAAGTGGTCTGGGAATGTCGGCTTCGATTACCAGCGATCCCTGAGCAATTCGTTCACCGCTGATTTTGGCGTGAATGCCGAATACAGGTCGAAGTATTTCTGTAGTGGCAGCTACGATCCCCGTATGGTGGAGAACGGCTATACGCGGGTCTCAGCGCAGGTCGGCATCAGCGGTGGTGCCGGTAAGTGGCGCGTATCGCTGATCGGCAATAATCTGACCGATGAGCGCATCATGCTCGGCGGTGGGAGTCTCCCGCTCGCGACCTTGCTGACAAGCAACACAGGCGTCGCCTATGACAGCCTCTATTCGCGCCCGCGCAACGTCACTTTGAAGGTCGATTTTCGGTTCTAGGGAAGCTCTGCACAAGTGAGTGTCATTGATCGATACTGCCATCTGTGGTCTGCGGCCAACTTGGGAGGCATCGATCGATGAAGCAAGGGACATTTGCCGAAGCGGCGTGGAGCGCCAAGGGCAAGGTGACGCGCCGCGAGCGCTTTCTGGCCGAGATGGACGCCGTGATTCCGTGGCCGCGGCGTCCGCACGCGGCTACGAGATTTGGAGCAACGTCATCCGCCCTTACGTCCTGCGGGAGGTTGCGCGTGCGCGTCCGCCATGCGGCGCCCCAGAAGCGCGCACCACGATGCCCACGCGCGGGTCCTGCTCGACCTTCAGCGCGTCCAGCGTCACGCCAATACGCTCGGCCTCCTCGCGCACCACGCTCTCGACCTCCATCATGGTCAGAGCGGGCTTGAAGATCTTGCCCACCGCGGTCAGCGGCAAGTTCACCAGGACACGGATCGCCAAATTCTTGCGCGATTAGCCGGTCGATCCCGCCAAGGTGAATGTCAGCGGCGGCCACCTAGCGAAGGGACATCCCCTCGGCGCCAGCGGCGCCATCCTTTCCTCGACCTTGCTCGACTGCCTCGACGAATGCGATGGCCAATTCGGTCTCGTGGTCGCGACCGGTGCGTCCGGCGTGGGCGCGGCAATGATTGTCGAACGCATTTCGTGAGTCACGCCCCATGGCGGCAGATCTAACCGAACTCATTGCCCGTCATGCGGGCGTGCTGAACTCAGCGATTGATGCTGTTCAGACGCGGAAAGCGTGGAGCCCGTTCCAAGACTCCCCCAGCGCCAAACTCCATGCACCCGGATGACCCGAAGCGGGGCGCGACGCGTTCATGGCCCTTCTCGGTCGCCGCTTTCCCTTGGAGCAGCCGGGTGTTCTCGATTACGCTGGGCGCGAAGTGTCTGTGTACACGGGCGACGCGCTTGGCATTGAATATCCGCGCTGTGACCCAAGAGCGCTTGCGCGTGCTGCAGAAACGGCGATGGAGCAATGGCGAACGATCGATCCCGACGCGCGCATTGCCCTTTGTCTCGAGATGTCGATGCGACTTTACGCACGCAACTTCGAGATGGCCAACAGCGTGATGCATGTCACCGGCCAAAGTTACACACAAGCGTTCAGCGGCAGCGGCCCGAATGCGCTCGATCGCGGCGTCGAAGCGCTTGCCTACGCGGCCAAGGCGATGCGCGACGTGACCCCACGCGCGCAGTGGCGGCGCGCTTTCGGAAAAGAAGAAGTCGCGCTCGAGAAGGCCTATGCACTTGTGCCGCGCGGCGTTGGGCTGGTCATTTGTTGCGCATCGTTCCCCACCTGGAACGCCTATCCTGCGATGTTTGCGAGCATGGCGACAGGAAACCCCGTTATCGTCAAACCGCACCCCATCGCCATTCTTCCTATGGCAATTGTTGTGCAAGAGTGCCGCGCCGTACTTTCCGAGCATGGCGTCGATCCCAATGTGGTGACGCTCTCCGTTGACACCCTGCAAGCGCCGATCGCTCAGGCCTATGTCGACGACCCCGCGGTGCAGATCATCGACTTCACAGGGAGCCCGCGCTACGGCGGCCACCTTGAACGCACGGTCACGGGCAAGCAGCTGTTCACCGAAACTGCCGGGCTCAACTCAGTTGTAATCGAGTCGTGCGATGAGTTGCCCGCCACCGCCCGCGCCATCGCGCGCGCCGCGTGCCTGTTTTCAGCGCAGATGTGCACGAGTCCGCAAAACATCTACATCCCGCGCGATGGGGTATTGACCAAGAATGGGCGCAAAACATTCGACGATGTCACGAAAGCGATTGTCGCGGCGGTCGACGATATCGCCCACTCCCCCGCTTCGGCGGCTGGCATCATGGGTTGCATACAGGCTCGGGCAAGCGTCGATCTCGTGATGCGCCTGCAAGACGTGTGCGAGATAGAAGCATCCGTCCTGCGGCGCGCTACACCGTACGTGCACCCTGACTACCCCGCCGCCAGGACGCTGACACCGCTTGTTGTAGCCGTGGACGCAGGCCGTACGGACCTCTACGCCGAGGAGCAGTTCGGCCCGGTGCTGTTTCTCATCCGCGCGGAAAACGCCAAAGCTGCGGTTTCGGAAGCGACTATGCTCGCCCGCCAACACGGCGCCATCTCCTCCTACCTCTATTCCACAGACGACGCCTTTATAGATTGCTCAACGTCCTTGTATGAAGCCGCCGGCGCCAACCTCTCCATCAACCTTCACGGCGCCATGTGGGCCAATTTCGCCGCCGCCTACAGCGATTATCACGTCTCCGGACTCAATCCCGCCGGCAACGCCTGCCTCGCCGATCTGGCGTTCGTGACTAGCCGCTTCCGCATCGTCCAACGCCGCCGTCCGGCGGCCGACAGAGCAACCTCATGAAGGCGGAAGATGTCATTGGCGCCTGGACATTGATCGACTGGCGCATCGTCTACCCCGATGGCACAATCACCCATCCCTTCGGCAATAGTGCGACGGGCTACATCGTTTACGCCGCAAACGGCGTCATGACTGCGAGCATCTGCGCCAACCCGCGCGGCCGATTCAACAAGTGTAATGCGCGCGACGCGAGTGCCGAACAGAAGTCCGCCGCATTCGACAGTTACTTCCACTATGCCGGCGCATGGCGGATTGAGGACGATGGCGTCGTGCATGAGGTGACGATGGCGCTTAATCCGGACATGACAGGCACGCAGCAACGCCGCCATGCTGCGCGGGACGGCGATATGCTGACGCTTTCCACAAAAGAGTTCGCCACCAGCGGCGTAGTCCGCCATCACATTCTGCGCTGGCGCCGCCACTGATCACCGAAACACTGCGCTGGGCAGCCCGATGGCGGGCAATCAAATCCTGCTGTAGCCTCTGAACCGCGCAGACAACCGCTTGCGCAATGGAGGAACGGACCATGACGAGCGCACTCGCACTCATAACTGGCGCCGCTGGCGCCGAGGGGATGTCCCTTCGCTAGGTGGCCGCCGCTGACATTCACCTTGGCGGGATCGACCGGCTAATCGCGCAAGAATTTGGCGATCCGTGTCCTGGTGAACTTGCCGCTGACCGCGGTGGGCAAGATCTTCAAGCCCGCTCTGACCATGATGGAGGTCGAGAGCGTGGTGCGCGAGGAGGCCGAGCGTATTGGCGTGACGCTGGACGCGCTGAAGGTCGAGCAGGACCCGCGCGTGGGCACCGTCGCGCGCTGGCATGTTGCCGCCGGCGACGCTGTCGCCTTCGGCCGTGCACTGGGTGTGCATGTGTTCAGGAACCAGCCATTGAACAAGCCCTGAACGTCTCGGCTGCCCGATGTCACGACGTACCAGCACTTCGCGGGCGATGCTTTCGATCGTATCGGCCCGGTTCTGATCCGCGACCTGAACCTCCGCCACGTCGGCCAGCGCTTCTAGCGGGGCAAGCCGATGCGTGTTTTGCGTTAACCCTTCGCGCCGCTTCGCGCGAAGCGCTCAGCCTTGCGGCGCCCTGACTCGGGCGGCATGGCAAGAACTGACCATATCCAGACCGGTTGTCGCGACTCGCCGGGTCTTCTACCAGCGCGCGATTCAGGCCCCGCCTGGGTGGGAAAAATCATGAAACTGGATGCCATCGACAGGGCGATCCTGTCGGAGCTGCAGCGCAATGCGCGGGTCAAGAACACTGTACTGGCGGGGCGCGTCGGGCTTTCGGCGCCGGCCTGTCTGCAGCGCGGGCCACGCCCTCTGCGCCGGCCAGGACCGAGCGCATCGTGCAAGAATTCAAACGGGTGAGGTAGCCACCGCCTTGTGCAATCTCGTCGGAGCAGTGTACGATCAGAAGCGTCGGGAATGTGTCAGGGGAAGGCCCGCCCGCGATGCGCATACACGGCGAACTGCTCATCCCGCTCGCACTGGCTCTTGCGCTTGCCCTCGCATCGCCTGATGAGACCGCCGCGGCCGAGGTGCGCGAACGGGATGCCTGCGCCGATCTGCGGCCGCCGGCGCTCGTCACTCTGGAAACGGCGCCGGCGTGGGTCGATGCGCCGGGCCTGCCGAAATATTGCCGCGTGCGCGGTCGCTATGCCGAGCGCGTGCGCTTCGAGATGCGCCTGCCCGCCACCTGGAACGGGCGCTTCCTCATGGCGGGCTGCGGTGGCTTCTGCGGCGAGCTTCTGCCCGACAAGAGCGGGCACGGCAACAGCATCAACGAGCCGCTGAAACGCGGCTACGCGGGCATCAGCCATGACGCCGGCCATCAGGCGCCAAGCTGGGAGGCGAGCTGGGCCCGCGATCCGGAGGCGCTCGAGATCTGGGCGCACAAGATTCTGCCTATGATGACCGAGCTTGGCACGCAGCTCATCGAGCAGCTTTATGGGCGACCGCCGCGCTATCGGTACTTCGCCGGCTGCTCGAACGGTGGTCGCCTCGGCCTGATGGCGGCGCAGCGCTACCCGCAATTGTTCGACGGCATCGCGGCAGGCGCGGGCATTTTCGATCTCAGCGGCAACGCCGGCTTGTGGGGCAACTGGCTGATCACGTCGATCGAGCGTGACGGGGTGTCGATCGTGCCGCCGCGCAAAGCGCGGTTCCTCGAGAAGTTCGTCGTCGAGCAGTGCGACGCACGCGACGGCCTTGCCGATCAGACTATCGACGATCCGACGCGTTGCAGCGTCGATTTTCGCGCGGCGCGCTGTGCACCGGGGGCCGCCCCGGCCGATGACTGCCTCACGGCGGCCGAAGCAGACGCGTTGAACCGGCTCTACGGCGGCGTGCGCAACGCGGCCAACGAGCGGATATATCCTGCGCTGCAGCCCGGCTCGGAGCGCTACAGCGACATCTGGCTGTACGGCGCGGCAGACCGGCCGGCGTGGGGCATCCTGGCCGCGGCCGGATATCGTCAGTTGCTGGCGGCCAGCCTCGCCGTGCCAGACGTGCCCGCCGGGCTGCCGACCGAGCGGATGCTCGACTGGATTCGCCGCTCGCCGGTTCCGGCACTGACGGACGCGACGAACCCCGACCTGACCGCGTTGCGACGCCGCGGCGGCAAGCTCCTCATCTACCAGGGGCTTGCGGATCCGCTAATCATTCCGGAGCCGATCATGGACTACTACCGGCGAGCCGCCGTGCACGCCGGCGGCATGCGGCGCCTGCAGAAGAATGTGCGACTGTTCATGGTCCCGGGCTGGGGTCACTGCTGGGAACGGCCATCCGCGGCGCCCGATGACTTCGACCCGCTCGCGGCGCTCGAAAACTGGGTTGAACGCGGTCGTACGCCTCGGTCGATTGATGCAAGTCAGCGCGGCAAAGATGGCACGATCGTGCGCGCGCGACCCATCTGCAGTTATCCGGCATCGGCACGCCACATCGCCGGCAAGGACCCCGCCAGGTTGGACGCGTATCGCTGCGTAGCCGAATAACAGTTGCCGGTGGGGGGTTGACCGTCATTCGTCCGGACGACACAAGGTAGGTTCCAACTACGTGCGAGTTTACGACCCGGCGATCGGGCGGTACGTCGAAAGCGATCCGATAGGGCGGCAAGAAACTCGTCCACCGCGAGCCTGACTGCATCGGGTGAATGGCGCGGGTATTTCGACCAGGCCGAATCAGGAATCGCTCTGACGAGCTTGCGGAAATGCTCGACGTCTACCAAGCCGCTGCTGACAAACGAGCGGGCATCCATCCGGCTAATGGCGATGAGGTCATTCACGACGTCAATACCCACGATTACATGGGCACGCCGACGCATGTTTTCGGCGGGCAGCTAACTGATATCGAGAGCTGACAAATCCGCGCGCATTTTTCTCAATCCATCACCCGCCCTTGATAGACCGTGCCCCAGATCGGGATGTCCTTGAGATTCATTGGCGCAACCTCGTAAGGATCTTGCTCGAGGACGGTGAAGTCCGCGCTCTTGCCGGCGACGATGCTGCCGATCTCATCCTCCATGCGCAACGCGAACGCGGCATCGATCGTGATCGCACGGAGCGCGTCCGTCACCGAAATGCGCTCCTCAGGCGCCATCAGCGTGCCCTCGGATGTCACGCGATTCACGGCGACCCACGCTAGCACCAGCGGCGCTTCCGGCGCCATGGTGAAATCGGAATGCAGCGAAGTGGGAATGCCGTTGCGGATCATCGCGCCGATGCGCGCCATTTCCGCGGCACGATCGCCGCCCAGTCCGCGCAGTGCGTAGATGTCCGCGAGCGCCCAGAGATAGTACGGCTGCGCCGAGATCACGACACCTTGCCGCGACGCGCGCCGCAGCTGATCGTTGGTCGCGAAGCCGACATGATGCAAAGTAAAACGGTGATCCGCGCGCGGCTTCTGGTTCTGCAACCGCTCGAGGATGTCGAGCGTGGCTGCCACGCCCGCATCGCCGTTGACGTGCACATGGATCTGGAATCCGCGCTGCCAGAAATCCTGAGCTGCCGCCTCCAGTTGCTCGGGTGGCATCAGCCACTTGCCTTGATGTCCGTCGGTATAGCCAGGGGGGCGCATCATCATGTACTGCGCGAAGAACGCGCCGTCGGCTAACAACTTGACATGCCGAGCCGCCCGCAATCGTCCGTAGTCGGTAGCGACGAATCGCTCGACCTCCTCGACCGCCGCCGGAACGCCGCGACTCGCTAGGATCGACAGCGGTGCCGGAACCAAGACGACGCGGAATGGTGCCTCCGGGCGGTCGAAGGCCTTGCGCAACACCGCGGCGTCTTCATGGAGCCCGAAATAACCGCCGACGCCCATATCGGCGATGGTCGTAACGCCACCCTGCCGCACTATCGATTCATAGCGCGCAATGCCTTTCGCAAGGTGCTCCGGGCTCAGAAGCCATGCCGACAACGGCTTCAAGACTGTTAGCAACCCACGCTCGGAAAATACACCTCTAGCGATGTCGGAGTCGGGCGGCGAGACTTTGGAATCCGGGTCCACACCGAGCCAGCGCAAGGCCGCGGTATTGGCAACGATTTCGTGAAACGACCGCTGCCAAAGAATGAGCGGCCTGCGCGGCGAGAGTCGATCGAGTTCGGCGCGCCGGATAACGCCATGCCAAGCCTCGAAATAGCCCCACGTGATAAACGGCGCCTCACGCGGGACGGACTCTCGAGCCAGCGCCTCGCGCAGCCGTGTTAGGTATGCTTCGCGGCCCCGAGTCGCAGGCACATCGAGCCCCGCACCCTCCCAAACGTGCGGCGATATCCAATAGGTATTCAACAGCATGGCTGCCAGCAGCGGATGCACGTGATTGTCGATCAAGCCTGGAACGAGGATCTTTTCCGCAAACCCCCGGTCGATTTCGTAAGGTCTCGCTTCCATCCAGCCACGCATCGATGCGAGATCGCCGACGGCGACAATGCGTCCATCGGCCACCGCGACAGCGGTCGCGAACGGCTGCGAGGCGTCCATGGTGATGATGCGCTTGGCGACATAGATGCGCATCGGCGTCGACGGCGTTTTGTTCTCGGCCGCGGTCGTGCGGACGCTCGCCGAAATTCCGACCAGCAGCACGACGAGCGCCAGACTCAAGCTGCGTGACAGGTGGTGGGGGCGAAGGTGTTTCACGCGTTTCTCGAGAAGGCTGCATGACCACCGTTCGAGCGTGGCCCTGGGAACCGGCGCTTCCAGTACTCGTCGAGTTCTTTCTTCACGACCGGCGTCAACCTGTAAAGGCCGACGATGTTGGCGAATGCCATCGCGAAAACCATCGCATCAGAGAAGTCGAGAATCGAAGTCAGTTGCGCCGAACAATCGATCACGATGGCAACGCAGAATACGACATTGAACGCGTGCTTGACGCTGCGGCTCGGGCCGAAGAGGTACACCGAGCCTGCCAAGCCATAGTAAGACCACGAGATCATCGTGGAATAGGCAAACATGAAAATCACGACCGTCAGCACGATCGGAAACCACGAAACAACGCTCCCGACAACCTGTGAGGCATCTGCACACCGGCGGCCACGCCCGTCCCCTGCACTGCCGGGTCGCCTCCAACGAAGATGACCAGCGCTGTTAGCATGCAGATCACCATCGTGTCGATGAAAGGTTCCAGCAGCGCGACGAGACCCTGGCTGACTGGCACGCCGGTCCTAACAGCCGAATGCGCAATGGCTGCCGAGCCGATCCCCGCCTCATTGGAGAATGCCGCCCGGCGAAACCCGAGCACGGCCACGCCGAAGGCGCCGCCCGCAACACCCGATGGTGAAAAAGCAGACTGCACGATCGTCGCGATGGCTCAAGGCAGCCGTTCTGCGTTAGCAATGATGACGACGAGAGCCATGGCGACATAGAGCAGCAGCATCAGCGGCACCAAAGCAGCCGTAACGCGCGCGATGCTGCGAATGCCGCCAATGATCACCATTGCCGTCAGCCCCGCCAGTCCAACACCGAACACCCAAGCATTGCCGGCCGCGAAACTCTGCTCACCGCCGGTCGCTACCATGAACTGCTCGTAGGCCTGATTGGCCTGAAACATGCAACCGACACCGAGGCAACCCAGGACGATGCAGGCGGCATAGAAATGCGCGAGCGTCTTGCCAAGTCGCGGCCAGCCGCGTTCCGCCAGACCGCGATCGAGATAGAACATGGGTCCGCCGGAAACCGTACCGTCGGGGTTAGTCTGCCGATATTTCACGCCCAGCGTGCATTCGACGAACTTGGACGACATGCCGAGAAAGCCTGCGACAAACATCCAGAAAGCGGCGCCAGGACCGCCGATCGAAACCGCTGTCGCAACATGAGCGACATTGCCTACGCCAACCGTACCGGATACGGCCGTCGTCAGGGCCTGAAAATGCGATACCTCACCTGGGCCACCTTCCTTGACCTGTTTGCCAAAAACGATGCGCCAACTCTCGGCGAACGCGCGCAAATTGATAAAGCGAAAACGCAACGTAAAAAACGTGGCTGCGACCATCAGCCATACGACGACCAACTGCACCGACGTGTCACCGATCTGTACCGAATAAAAGACCACCGAAGAAATCAGGTCCGCTATGGGTTTGATCGCCGCATCGATCGCGGCATCGATACCCGCAGTAGACGACTCGGTCTGCCCCAGTGCATTCATGCTTGCAACGCGCCTTGCATAGGAGCCAGATGATAGCGAGTTTCATTGCGCAAGCCACACGGATTGGTGCAAACAGCCGCATCGAGAGCGCGTAACACGATCATGAGCACATCGACGCCGGAATCCAAAATCGAGCTAATCCGCCGTCTACAGCAGGCCGCAGAACAGCGGGACAAGGTGGCGCTTTTGGCATTCTCTGCGCCAGACATCGGGTATCACTATCACTTCGAACTGCCAAGTGCGTTAGCAATGGCAACGAGACACTTGCAGGCGGCTGCCGATCCCCAGCCGTTACTTGCATAATTAGACCGTATAACTTATGCTGCATTGACTATGTCTGGGACAAATAAGCCAACAGCGATCGACTTCTATTTCGATTTTTCGTCGAGCTACACCTATATCGGTTTGCCACGAATCGAGGCCATGGCTGCGCGCCACCGGCGCCCGCTCGTCTGGAAGCCTGTCTCATTGGGCGCAATATTCAAGGAGCGTGGTCACTCACCACCCGACCGGAACACTTCGAAGGGCCGCTATCTTTATCTCGACGTGTTGCGCTGCGCGGCCGAGCAACAATTGCCGTTCAATATTCCGAACCCGTTCCCATTCAACAGCATCGCCGCGGCGCGTGGCTTTCTATGGTTGCAGTCGCAGTCATCCGGGCAGGCACTGGACTTCGCCCATCGTGTTTTCGATCACGCGTTCGCCACCGGTGGCGACGTGACCCAGGCGCAGACTCTTGCCGAGATCGCCGGCCGCTGCGGCGCCGACGCAGTCGCGTTCGCCGAGGGCATTCAGCTCCCCGCGATCAAGACGCAACTAATCGAGTTAACAACCGAAGCGAGTCAACGCGGAGTATTCGGTGCGCCGACGTTGATTTGCGATGGTGAAATGTTTTGGGGCGCCGACCGGATCGACCAAATGGATCGCTGGTTATCGCCATGACGCACGCGGAACTCGTACGAGCCTATTACACCGCGTGGCTTGAGGACGATCTCGAGGCAGTGCTGGCCATGTGTACCGACGATAAGGAAAATTTTTTCTCGATCGGATCAAAGATACAATTCAACACCGCAGCGAGAATATTCCATCGTTCGAAGTCGAAGCGACAGTGCGCGGCCACCGGGATATCGACGAGGTCGTTGCGACCGGTGTCGCGAGCAAGGGCTCGCGCCCGACACCTGGGACCGCGAACGCGCAGGTGTCAAACAGCTTCGTGAACGTCTGTGAGCACTGCTGATCATGCCCGCCACCATGCCCAGCTTGAATCAGGTCTGAGAATTGCCGGCGTTGCTAACACTGACCATTCCGACCGACTGGCAGGACATCAACGGTCATGTCAATGTGCAGTACTACCTCAGGATCTACGACCTAACGGGCGAGCCGTTTCTGCGCCTTTTCGGTATGGACGTTCGGCAATATGGCGCGGACCAAGTCGGTTGTTTCGATCTCGAACACCATCTGTGGTATTTGGCGGAATTGCACGTGGGCGACATTGTCACCGCCCATTTTCGTTTCCTAAGCTCGGGCGACAAGCGATTTCACGGGGTGATGTTCATCGTCAATCAGACGCGCGACCGTCTTGCGGCGGCGTTGGAATTCGTGACCACCGGCGCCGATCTGCGCACGCGGCGCACCGCCAAATTGACAAATACGCTGGCGCAAACGATAGCGGGCTTCGTCGAACAACATTCCAGGCTCGCCTGGACCGCGCCAACGTGCGGGGCGATATCTCCATGAACGCAGACAACCATGCGTAAGTACACCGACCTGAATCCGAACGATCCGGCCGATCGCCCGACCTGGGTCGACGAAGTCGACAACCCCTACCTGCATGGACCGTATGCGCCAGTTGTATCCGAGATCACCGCCGTCGATCTCAAGACGACGGCTGGCGAAATTCCACCGGATTTGTACGGCGCGTATCTGCGCAACGGCCCGAATCCGATTTTGAAGCCGCGTGGCCCCTACCACTGGTTCGACGGCGACGGCATGGTCCACGGCGTCTACTTTCGGGACGGTGGCGCCAGCTACATTCGCAAGTGGATACAGACGCGGGCGCTGCATGAGGAAATCGCCAGCGGCCGAGTCGAAAAATCCGGCATGATGGGACCTTTCAATCTCGACATGATTCGCGGCCGCGAATCCGTGGCGATCAATCCGGATTACTGCAAAGATACATCTAACACCACGCTCAACTTGTTTAACGGCAAGATCCTGACCGCCTGGTACAACGCCGGGCGCATCCATCGCCTCGACCCGCTAACGCTCGAAACCGAGGGGGAGGAAACCTTTGGCGGCGCGTTGCGCACGACAATGAATGCGCATGGCAAGACCGATCCGCGCACTGGGGAGTTCATCAATTACGACTACGGCGATTTCCAGCCGTACCTCACTTATTACGTCATCGGTGCCGACGGCAAGATGCGGCACCAGACACGTATCGACCTGCCCGGCCCACGTCTACCGCACGACACGACGATCACGCCGAACTACACCATCCTGCACGATTTCCCGTTGTTCCACGATCCAGAGCTGCTGAAACGCTCGGGTTATCGCATGGTGACCTTCCACCGCGATCTGCCGACGCGCTTCGGCGTGATTGCGCGCTACGGCACGCAGGAGCAAGTGCGCTGGTTCGAATTCCAGCCGGGCTATGTGTTGCACATGGTCAACGCCTGGGAAGATGGCGACTGGATCACGATGGATGGCTGCTTCCAGCCCGACCCGACCATCCGTCGCAATCCGGAAGAGGGCCCGTTAGCTTCGATGTTAGCTTATTTGCGTTATACGGGGCATTTGCGGCGCTGGCGCATGAACCTCAAGACCGGCGAAAAACAAGAACAGCAGCTCGATGACTTGAATGTCGAGTTCTGCCTGCCCGATGCGTACATGTACGGTGTGAAGACGCGTTACTCCTACCACCAGCTCATTCCGACAGATCTGCAGACGTTAGCTTTCGAAGGGCTGGTCAAATACGACCACAGCAACGGATCGCGCGAGGTCTATCGATATCCGCAGGGCTGGTATGGGAGTGAATCGCCATTCGGCAAGGGAAGCCCGGGCGATGACGAAGACGACGGCTATGCGATCACGCTGGCCACCAACGTTGCAGACTACCGTTCCGAGGCATGGATTTTCGATGCGAGGCGTATTACCGCGGGGCCCATCGCACGCATCGCACTGCCCGGCCGTGTGCCCTCGGGATTCCATGCCATGTGGGTCGCCGGCCATGAGCTATGGCCCGGCGCCGCTCTGGCCGCGTAGCTAACTTTCCGCAACATTGTCAGGCACCGCGGCCAGTGGCGCCAACTCGGCGCGGACCACTTTTCCAAGGGGGTTACGCGGCAGCGCGGAGGCAATGCGAACGCGCTCCGGCCACTTGAAAACTGTCACGCCTTGTTCGCGAAACAGGGCTTGGATCGCTCCCAACGTGGGCGGCGCTGCACCGGGTCGCGGAACCAGCACGGCGCAGATACGTTGACCCAAAATTGGGTCGGGATAAGCGATCGCCGCGGCTTCGAGCACAGCCGGATGCTGTGCTAACAAGACTTCGACTTCCTCCGGTGCGATCTTGACACCACCCCGAACGATCAATTGTTTCAACCGGCTGACAAACCGATAAAAGCGGGGCCCTAAACTATCTGTGACGATTTCGAAAAGATCGCCGGTCCGAAAAAAACCATCGCTGGTAAATGCCGCGGCCGTCAGTTTCGGGGCACGAAAATAGCCGTCGAACACCGTCGGGCCGCGAATCTGCATCTCACCGGTTTGACCGGGCGTTAGGATCTCGGCACCGGACTCCGGATCGATGAGTCGCGTTTCGATCGATTGCGCGATGCGCTGGGGCCAGACCACATCGCGGCGCCCGAAGCGTGGAAACAGGCTGGCGCGTTGTTCTGCAGTCGGCGCTTCGGCCGCACTGCTAACGAGCGAAACGCCTTCGTTAGACCCGAATAAATTGACAATGTCGATATTGAAACGCTCTTTGAAGCCGCGAATCATCGCCGGATCGAGCGGCGCGGAACCCGAACCGATGCAGCGCAACGATGACAGATCGACTTGCGCCAGCAGCTGTTCGTTTTTCAGTAGCATGTTGAGTATTGCGGGCGGTGCGATCGCATAACTCGGACGATCGCGTGCGATCTGCTGAAGGTAAACGCTGGCATCGAAGGGATGGTGCAAGACCAGAGTTCCCGCGCCATGCAGCCAACTCATGAAGCAACCACCCAGTGCCGCCATATTGACCAGCGGAAACGGATTCAGCAGCACATCGCCACGTCGCAAACCGGCACCATCGAAGTGCGCCTGCGATATCGCGAGCCAATGGTTGTGCGAACGGGGCACGCCCTTGGGTAGACCTTCAGTACCCGATGTCCAGCAGATCGTGGCGATGTCATCGGCGGACACACCAGCAGCTAACGCCAACTGTTCGGCTTGTTGCACAGCCGGCGCGTTGGCCGCGCGGTTCGGCAAAGTGACTGCACCCGGAGTGACCTGCTCACCTAACACCATGAGCAGCAGCTCCCTGCCCTCTGCAGCTACCCGTACTTCGCGAGTCGGTTCTTCGCCCTTGAAATGGGCCAGCGTCAGTAGTCCGCGCGCCGCCGTCAATTGCATGATCTGCTGCAATTCACGATGCCGGAACTGCATCGGTACGGGGCTAACAACGATACCCAGCTTGAGCGCCGCAATGTAAACTGCAACATACTCGGCGATGTTAGGTAGCTGGGTGATCAATATATGATCGCGCCGCAAGCCCAATTCGTGGAATTGCCGCATATAGCTCGCGACGAAATCCTGGACGTCGGCAAAACTCAGCCGCAGCGCCGGCATGCCGGTCAGCTGCTCCCGATTTGGCGCATCTACAACTGCGCTGCCGTGCGGATTCGAGCGCACCGCATCGTCGAATAGATCCGGAATCCGGGTGTCGGACCACCACCCCCTTGCGCGGTACTCGGCGATTAGTTCCAGTTTAGTTGTTCGCATGGCGCATCCGCTTGAGATTTTTTTGATAATCGCCAAAAGCAATCAAAGCATCGGGAAATGTCGATGCACGGGCCGGCGCGAAGGGCTGAAGCAATCGTGCCTGCAACTGCTCCTGCGTAGATTCGCACGAATGCATTTCGATCGACTCCACGGCCGCGGCTCGGCGAAACGCGCCGCCGCCTGTCACGATAACCTCGCCGCTTACCCGGCAATGCTCGTTCACGAGCACCGCGACCAGGGGCGCGACGCGCTCCGGTGACATACGAGCTGTGAACGCGGCGTCGCCATGTGCAGCGGTCATGCGAGTCGCCGCATACGGCGCAATGGCGTTGCACAATACGTTGTATGCACTCCCTTCCGCAGCCACGCTACGCATCAAGCCGATCAACGCCGCTTTCGACGCTGCGTAAGCCGTCAATCCATGGAGACCATGCAGTCCTGCCGAGGACGTTGAGACGACGATGCGACCGTGTTTGTTAGCACGCATATGCGGATATGCGGCATGCACCAAATACAGACTGCCGAAGAAATTCACCTCAACGATCGATCGGATGCCGTCGACGCTAATCTTATGAAACGCCTGGTGCTGATCCACGCCAGCATTCGCCACCACCGCATCCAAGCGCCCCCAGGTACTCAGAGCACGCTGCACCATCGCCGCTCCCGAGCCAAGGTCGGAAACATCGGATTCATCGGCGATGGCATCGCCCCCGCGCGCATGAATTTCATCGACCACACGCTGCGCGCTACTTTGGCCGGCGGCGTCTATTTCCCGGCGACGATTGTTGACGACCACACGCATGCCACGTGCCGCGAGATCCAAGGCATACGCCCGGCCCAGTCCCGTTCCAGCTCCCGATACGATAACGACGCGTGCATCGCTACTGGTTTTTTGCTTGCTGGGCCTGTCTTTGGGCTTGACCGGCATGCTCTTTGCTTTCAGTCTTGTAGTGCAAGTATTTCATACCTTAGCACGGGGCTTCGCCGAAATCATGCCAACCGCCGTCGAGGAACACGGCGACCCCGCCAGCGCATAGCGCAGCATCAGCCGGACGTGACGCGTTCGATCACGAGCGCCATCGCCAGTCCCGCGGCACCGCACAGTGCGACCACCGCTCTGCGGGCCGCACGCAATTCCAGCTCATCGAGGACCGTGCCGAGTAGCGCGCTGCCGGTCGAACCCATCGCATGACCTAACGCAATAGCGCCGCCATTGACATTCAGTCTATCGTGGCCGATGCCGAGTTCACGCTGGTAGTGCAGCATCAGGGCCGCAAACGACTCATTGACTTCGTAGAGGTCGATGTCCGCCGTGCGCAGCGCGGCGCGCGACAGCGCCAGGCGCGTGGCATCCACGGCACCGGTGAGCGCCAAGGTGCGATCGATGGACACATCGGCCATCGCCAAGATACGCGCACGCGGCTTGCGTCCATGCCGCCGCAACGCGGTCTCGCTGCCTAACAATATCGCGGAGGCACCGTCGGCCATGGCGGGCGAATTGCCCGCATGGTGTACATGCTCGATTCGCTCCAGGCAATACCGCTTGCACAGCAGCGCGTCGATCCCGTACTTCGCGCCCATCTCGGCAAAGGCCGCCGGCAATGCGGCGAGCGACTGCGCCGACGTCGCGCGCCGCGGCGTTTCATCGGCCGCCAACAACGGCCCGCCGTTCTCAGCTATGACCGGCACGATCGAGCGAAAACGCTGCCCATCCTGCGCGGCCGCAGCGCGCTGCTGCGAGGCCAGCGCATAGTCATCGCAGGCAGACCGGGAAAATCCCAGTTGTGTTGCCACCAAATCCGCGGCAATACCGATCGGTATCAGCCGGGCGGATTTTTGAAACGCGAAATCATGAGTCAGCGGCCCCTGGTCGGCGCTCATCGGGACACGCGACATCATTTCCACGCCGCCACCCACCGCCAGACTGTCATCGTTCGCGGCCTTCAGTGCCGCGTAGCACACGGCCGACAATCCCGATGCACAATAGCGATTGATCGTCATCGCCGGCGTCGCATCGCTCCATCCCGCCGCGATCAGCGCCAGCTTGCCGATGTTAGTCCCTTGATCGGCCGTCTGCGTGACGCATCCTATAATCGCATCGCTGACGCGTGACTCGTCGATCTCCGTTCGAGCCTTGAGTGCACGCAGCGTCTGGGCTAACAATTCAACCGGTTTCAGAACCTTGAGCGTGCCCTTGTCATTGCCGCGCCCGCGCGGCGTGCGCACGGCGTCCACCACATACATATTCATGATTTCGTCCCCTGATCCCTGGAATCCAGCCGTGCCGCCATCTGGCGTAAAGCCACACGATATTCGCGCTCGAGCTGCGCAACAATATCGGCGACCGGTTCAATGGCGTGCGACGCGCCCACGCCCTGCCCGGCCGCCCAAATATCTTTCCACCGTTTGGGCGCGTCATCGCTCGCATCGTAGTTGCGCTTGGGTGCGCCAGTAGGTGCGTCCGGGTCCATGCCCGCCGCGCGCATGCTCGGCTTGAGCCAGGACGCCGGCGTGCCGCTGACCGCGGAGCTAACAATCAAATCGTCGATATTGCAGTCCACGATCATCTGCTTGTAAGCGGGCACCGCCATACTCTCACTGCTCGGAATAAAGCGTGTGCCCATGTAAACAAAATCCGCACCGGCCGCAATCGCACCCGCGACACCGAATCCATCGGAGATGCCGCCGCCTACGACAATGAGTCCATCGAATCGCTCTCGCACGGCGGCAATGAACGCGAAGGGCGAGAGAAATCCGGTATGGCCGCCGGCGCCCGCCGCAATGCAGGCAAGACCATCGACGCCGGCGGCGATTGCTTTGCGGGCCAGCGTCATATTGATGACATCGGCGATGACCAAGCCACCGTAGCCATGCACTATGTCCATGACGGGCTTGGGTCCACCTAACGCCGTCACCACGATGGGCGGGCGATATTTTGCGACCACTTTGAGATCGTCCGCCAAACGCGCATTGGTCGAATGGGTCACGAGGTTCACGCACCACGGCGCGACGATGACATCCGGTTGCTCACGACGAGCCACCTCGTGCGACGCAATGATTGCTTGCATCCAACGCTCGAAATCTTCGATGGTGCGCGCGTTGTGCGAAGGAAAAGCGCCGACAATACCGGCGCGACAGGCCGCGTTGACCAGCTCGACACCCGACACCAGCAGCATCGGTGCGGCAAATACCGGCAAACGGGCCGGAATCCTGCGATGGCTGCGCTCGGTCACTATGTTAGATTACCTTTGCTGGGCCGCGTTCGCTTCAAGCCGCTGGCCTGCGCACTTGCGCAATCCGGAACCGGCTGGCGACGAACGCAGCATCGGTCAGTGACGCGTTGCCGGCCGGATTTAAACCGGTCACGTGATAGCCGCTATAGGCCGCCGCGAAGTTGAGCGGCATAGGGCCTGTTAGATTGACCGTCAATTGCGAACCCGCAAGCGCAAACGCATTCTCCGCATCGGCGATGAATCGCTCATCGGTGGAATACACGAACGCCGTCAACCCGCCTGCCTCTTTGACGTCGGCCGCCGCCTGCGACAAGGCATCTTTGGAATTCCCGCAGTGTATGGCAAACGAAATAGGGCCGAAGCGCTCCGTGGTGTAGAGCGCGCGCTGCTGCGGTGACGCAGCCAGCAACAATGGCGTGGCGGTGCGCGCCGCAGGGAAATCCGGGTGTGCGTAGGATTTCGATGCTAACAAAACCTGGTTGGCCGGACTCGACTGCAGCGAGACGATCAGCTCGAGCGTCGCGGGCGATTGAATGGCCGCCAAGATCGCAGCCGCCTTTTTCGGATCGCGACCGATCGCCGACAGCGCGTCCGCGAGCTTGTGCGACACGTCCTGCACTGACACGCGGGTTGCGCCCGAACCCGTTCCGACCCGCACGCCATCGCCCGGCAAATAAATGTTCTGCGGGCTGGTGCACATTTGTGCCGAGAATAGACAGAGCGTCGTCGCCAGGCTGCGTATCACCGCATCCAAGTCTTCGCAGGAGTCCAGCACCACGGCATTGCAGCCCGCAGTTTCCGTGTAGCACAGGGCCGGATGCGCATGCTGCTCGACCCACTGACCAAAGCTCGCGCTGCCCGTAAAATCGACGATCGCGCAATCCGGATGCTTGATGATGTGTTTGCCGATCGGATCGCGCGTCGTGTCGACGACCAGTGACACGAGATTGTGATTGAAACCGCACTCTGCTAACACCTCGCGAAAAACTTGGATCGAGATCGCCATCGGCAGCACCGTGGCCGGATGCGGTTTGACGATGACCGCGTTACCGGTCGCGAGATTGGCGATCATCGATGGATAGGCGTTCCAAGTCGGAAAGCTCGCGCAGGTGAAACAGACAGCAACCCCGCGCGGCACCAGCCGATAGCGCTTCTCGAGTTGTATCTGGGTGGAACCGAACGACCGTTGCCAGCGCACCTGCGGCGTCACGGCGTCCATGGCGTCGCAGGCATACACCAACGCTTCGATGCCGCGATCCAGCGCATTGACGCCCGAACCGGCATACGACATGTTGAAACTCTGCCCGGCGGTATGCATGACAGCGTATGCCAGCTCGAAAAGATGTCGTCGATAGATTCGATCGATCACTTCGAGCAGCGCGCCCGCGCGTTGCTGCGGCGTCGTGGCGCTCCAGGCCGCCACGCCGGTATTTGCCGCTTTGAAACTCGCATCGAGATCGCAGCGCGGATACTCGATGCCTAACGGCTGCTGCGTGTATGGCGAAACTTCTTCACCGACCCAGTCCTGAACCGACAGCAAAGCCAATTCGTGTCGCCGGCCGAGCCGCGCCCGAAAGGCCTCCTCGCCGGCGGCACGTGCGGCGGGAAAATCCGGGTAGCTCGCCGGCTGATCCGCGAAGGCGCTCCAGGCTGCGCGGGTCCGACAGACAGCGCGCGCGTTTGCGAATCGCTCACGATGCTGCTCAAAAAGATCGTCCGCGGTCACGGCGCGCTGTCCGGAAACTTGGCGAGCTCCGCATCGAGATAGGCGACCAGGGATTCCGGCGTGTCTTTGCTAACACGGGTACGCTCATGAACATGCGCGGGCCGCAGTTTGTGATCGAACCACACGGACTCCATCTCCGCCTGAGCGAGCCGCTGCTCGTTCCGCGCCGCAATGGTGACATGAGCGCCGTGGCGCGCCGCCTCGCGCGCGATAAAGAGCCCCAAGCCGTCCAATCCGCCTGTCACCAGCCAATGCTGGCCGGCGAAATCGGCCTTGAAGGCCGGCCATGTCAAGCGGCGAACTCGATAGCCTACCTGCGTAAAACTGAGCGTGAAACGCGTATAGAACGCCACGATTTTTTTGAGTTGCTGCCAGTTCATGGCGTTAGCTCAGTGCGTCCATTGGCGCTTGCGGTAAACGGACTGACCACGCGAAACGGTCTCTTCGATGACCAGGTCGCGTAGCTGCTCGCCGGTCAACGACAAGGGATCCTGCGACAGGATTACGAAATCGGCCTGCTTTCCGACCTCGATGGTCCCCTTGCGATCTTGCTCGCTGTATTGCATGGCGCCGTTGACTGTTAGGCCTTGCAGCGCTTCCAAAGCAGTCAAGCGCTGCTGCGGACCCAAGATATCGCCGCTGCGCGTGCGGCGCGTGGTTGCAGACCAGAGTGTCAGCGGCATGTTCGCCGGGACTACTGGTGTATCGGTATGCAGCGTGTACGGCACGCCGCGCTCGATTCCCGACCGGGTCGGATTAATACGCTCGGCCCGGCCCGTTCCCAGCGTTTCATCGCGATGCCAGTCGCCCCAGTAATAAGTATGTCCCACGAAAAACGACGGCATGATGTTCAACTTTGCCATGCGATCGAGCTGATCGTCACGAACGGTCTGCGCGTGAATCATGACCACCCGGGTATCCGTATTGCCGGTTTCGCGCCGCGCTGCCGCCACTGACTCGACGAGTATTTCGGCCGCGACGTCGCCATTGGCATGCGCAAGCACCGGTACGCGCACCGCAAATGCTTCCCGCAGTCCCTTGGACACCGCAGTGGCAGGCAGCGAGGGATAGCCGCGATAGTCGGGCGCCTGCCCCGGCGGAGGCACCCGATAGGGTGCCGACAAATAGGCTGTCTTGCCCTGCGGCGAACCATCCAACACCAACTTGACGCCACCGACTTTCAAGCGATTGGAGTACTGCCCGTAAGGCAGATCGGATGGTAGCGCCGCGCCGACCGGAGACCAGAACCGGTAGGCAACCACGTCCAGTGTTAGCAATTTGCGGCGCGCTGCCTCTGTTAGCAACTTTAGATTGTCGGGCGAGGCGCCCCCGCCCTGCACGGTCGTGACGCCGCGCGCGGCATAGTACTCCAGCGGTTGCGCCAGATTGCGCAGCGACTGCTCGAAATCCGGTATCGGCGCTTTGGCCTTCAGCGCCACGTTGGCCAATTCCTCGAGCACGCCATCCGGATCGGGCGTCGCCGCCGTGATTTCCGCCAGCGCCAGCAAATTCGAATTTGCCGCGCTCAAGTGTCCCGATACGTGGATGACATGAATCGGATGTCTTGTGGACACGGCATCGAGGTCGAATCGGGTCGGGTGCCGTTTCTCTGCAAGTAGTGAATCGTCGTAACCGATACCAACGACCCATTGCCCCTCAGGCACGGCCCGCTCGCGAATGAAACGCCGGAGCGTCTCCTGTAAATCGGTCATGTTGCGCACCTCGCCCACGGGTAGCGACGACAAGTTCGCCAACTGAATATAGGACCCGGTCGCTGTGAGGTGTCCGTGCGAATCGATAAAGCCGGGCACCAAGGTGCGCGAACCGATTTCGCTCAGCACGGTTTTGCGACCGCGCAATTTCAGCACCGCCTCGCGAGTTCCGACGGCCACGATCGTTTCGCCCCGCACGGCGAGAGCTTGCGCGTCGGGCGCCGCTGGATTGAGTGTGCGTATCTGACCCAGATATATGGTGTCAGCCGGCGCCGATTGTCTAGCCTGCGCCGCGGCGGCGGCCAACACGACGGCGGCCGACCACGACAACACGACCCGGCGTACGTGCGTCCGACTCATGGGAGTCCTTCCTCTGCAAAGACCAGTCACTTTCACAATCGAACCATTGTGCAATAGCTATCGCTCGGATGCCAAACGCCCTAGACTGGCTCGGCGAGCATCCTGCGATACCGACATGGTTAGTGCAAAGAAAATAGCGGCCAAAGCACCACCCGACCGCATCGAACAAGTCAAATATCTGCTGCGCAGCGGCGAAGGCGCACGCGCGCTGCCGCTGGTGTGCGACCGCTGGGTACTGCTCATCTTACGAGACGCATTTTTGGGCGCGCGACGGTTCGAAGACTTTCGGCGTTTGACAGGCGCCGCGCGTGGCACCTTAGCCGATCGCTTGACGACGCTGATCGATGCAGGCGTCTTGTACCGCGGATCAACCACCGACACGCCAACGCGATTCGAATACCGCCTGACCGACAAAGGCATGGGGTTCTACCCCATTGCGCTCGCTCTCTGGAACTGGGAGTCGCGCTGGGCGGGCGAATTCGGATTGCCGCCGCGTCTTGTACACAGGGAGTGCGGCAAAATATTACGCCCCATACTCGTCTGCGCGCACTGCAACCGGCCGGTCGACCCGCGCGAGATGTCATTCGAACCGGGTCCTGGCGCGAGAATTTACGCAGCCAAGTATAACCAAGAGCGGCGGCGGCGCGACAACCCCGATACCGGTAGCGGCGTCGACACGACAATGTTCCATTCGGTCGACATACTGGGCGACCGTTGGTCGGCGCTCGTGCTAACAACTTTGTTTTTCGGTCTGCATCGCTACGACAGCATTGGCGAGGCGATGGGTATAGCGACGAACATCCTGGCCGACCGGCTGCGCCGATTGTTGGCGGCCGGTGTGATCGAGCAGCGCCTTTACCAGGAGCGCCCGCCGCGCTTCGAATATTACCTAACACCCAAAGGTTGGGACCTTTACCCGGCGACCATTGCGATTCACGACTGGGCCGCAACCTGGATTCCATCGCCGGCGGGACCCGGCTTGAAATTGCGGCACAAGCCCTGCGGCCACGGCTGGCGCGGCCGCATGATTTGCGATAAGTGCGGCACCGCGGTCGATCCGCACTGCGTGGGCTTGAAACCGTCGGCGAACTGGCTGGCGACGCGCAAGGGGCGCAAATCAAGGCAAGCATAGCATAGTCGCTTGCGCTAAAGATCCATTGCCCCTAGGCTGAGCCAACTTCCTACGGAGAATGCCATGGCATCGCAGGTTTACGTTCTCGGCGGCTACCAGACGGATTTCGCGCAAAACTGGGCGCGCAACGGCTTGGAAATTTTCGATGCCTTTCGCGACACCGTGCAGGCGGGCCTCGATGCCGCGGCGCTGGAACCAAAGGACATCGAAGTCGCCCATGTCGGCAACTTTGCGGCCGAGATCTTCTGCGGCCAAGGGCATCTCGGCGGCCTCTTTGCGGCGAGCGATCCGCATTTCGCCGGCATCCCGGCGAGCCGCCACGAAGCGGCCTGCGCTTCCGGCAGCATCGCCGCGTTGAGCGCCATGGCGGACATCGAAGCGGGCCGCTATCAACTCGCCGCGGTCGTTGGTGTCGAGCAAATGCGAAACGTGCCGGGCGATCAGGCCGCAGCTAACATCGGCGGCAGCGCGATGTGGAACGGTCACGAGTGCGTCGGCGTGCAGTTTCCCTGGCCGCACACCTTCAGTTTGTTAGGCGACGAATACGAGCGGCGCTACGGGCTGCGGCAGGAACATCTGGCGCAGATCGCGCAGATCAACTTCGCCAACGCGCGCCGCAACCCCAATGCGCAGACGCGAAAATGGTCCTTCACCGCGGAGAGTTTCGCCGCGGACGACGAGAAAAATCCGGTCATCGATGGACGTATTCGCAAACAGGATTGCGGCCAGATCTCAGACGGCGCAGCCATCGTCTTCCTGGCATCGCGAGCACGCGCCGAACGTTACGCTCGAGCGCATGGCATCGCGGTCGATTTGCTGCCGCGCATCAGCGGCTGGGGTCACCGTACCGCGCCGATCACCTACTCAGCGAAGATCGAAGCCAGCCGTGGTGCCGCCTACGTTTTCCCGCATGTGCGCGGCACGATCATGGATGCCTTCAAGCGTGCAGGCGTCGCGTTGGTCGAGCAAATCGACGCCATCGAGACGCACGACTGCTTTACCACCACCGAATACATGGCCATCGATCACTTCGGCATCACCCCGCCGGGCGCGAGCTGGCAGGCGATCGAAAATGGCGACATTGCAATGGGCGGCCGGATTCCTATCAATCCGAGCGGCGGGCTCATTGGGCTCGGCCATCCGGTGGGCGCCACGGGCGTACGCATGCTGCTCGATTCGTTCAAACAATGCGCCGGCGCCGCCGGCGCCTATCAAGTGCCCGATGCGAAAACCGTCGCCACGCTCAACGTTGGCGGCAGCGCCACCACGACTGTTAGCTTCGTGGTGACGCGGGGTTCTTAGGCAACCACGGAAAAAACCCGCTGGTCCGGGCGATATATTCTTGGTAGCCCTGGCGCTTTTCCAGCATACGCCGCTCTACCAGTTCCTTGCCCATCATGCCGAGGATCGACCAGGTCAGAAACGTTGGTGAAAACACCGTGATGAAACCCCAAGGCACTTCGCAGGCGATGAGCCAGAAACCCCACCATACGCAGGCTTCGCCGAAATAATTCGGGTGCCGCGAGTAACGCCACAACCCGGTTTCCAGCACCTTACCGGCGTTGTTAGCATCGGCCTTGAATCGCGCCAATTGCCAGTCGGCGACCGCCTGGAAAAATACGCCTACGAGCCATAGCGCCGTGCCGGCGTAGGCTAACAAACCTAGCCACCGCGGCTCCGGCGCCGTCTGCGCGACATAGAACGGCGCCAGGGCAAAAAACACAATCAGACCCTGATACAAATTGATGCGCGTAAGGCTGTGCCAGGCAAAGTTCTTGCCTTGATCCTTGAGCGTCTTGCGAAATCTCGCGTAGCGCGGATCCTCACGGCCCCAGTTGCGCCACAGCAAATAGCCGCCGAGCCGGGCTGCCCAAACAACCGCGAGTAATGTTAGCAGCCCGCGCCGGGCCTCGGCGCCGCCGCCGATGCAGTAACCCAGTACCGCCCCCAGCGCAATGCAAGGCGCGAACCAGATATCGACCAAACTGGAATCCTTCATGATGAGCCCGATGGCCCACAGGGCAACGAACGATCCGAAGACCAGCAATGCACAGAGTGCGATCAGCTGCAGCACATCTGGACTCATCGAGGGCTCCCGCCGGGTTTTCGAATCCAAGAGAGACTACTCCGGCGGCTCATCGGCTTGCAATAAAAGACTGATGTGTGGAAGCATCAGGCGAATTTCAACAGGAGCTTCGCATGCAGCGACGTCAGTTCTTTCAGGCCACGACCGCCACGGCGCTGGCCGCAGCGCTCGCCGCGGCGAGTTCGGTCTTCGCGGCCGGACTGGACCTAGTGCCGCGAACGCTGCTGATCGGCGGCATCCTGCTCTGCTCGCTCGTGCTGTTCGGTGCGATGCGCACGCACGACCTGCGCTTCCTGCTGCAGATCCTGCGCGGCGACCGCGCGCCAAACGCGCGCTGACGCCACCGTCAGGCGTTCATACGCTCCGCGAAGTACCGGCCGTAGCGCCAGAACGTCATCTTCCAGCCCGTCGGGCGCAGCATCCAGCGTGCGGCCTGGGCGAGCAGCGGGTATAGCCGGCGCCGGCATGCCGGTCGCCATCCTGCTCAGCCACGGGCCGCAGGAATTGGTCGGCCTCAACGGCGGCGCGCCCGCGATCCGCCCTGACGACCTCCGCCAGGTCGGCATCCGCAGCGTCGACCTCGGCGAGAAGAAGTTCGTGCACGAGCTCGGCTTCGAGGTCTACGACATGCGCTACATCGACGAGACCGGCATGCGCCAGACCATGAACGAGGCGCTCGCAGGTCTCGGCTGCGACACGCACCTGCATGTCAGCTTCGATGTCGACTTCCTCGACCCTGAGATCGCGCCGGGCGTCGGCACGACAGTGCCCGGCGGGCCCTCGTACCGCGAGGCGCAGCTGTGCATGGAGATGGTGGCCGATACCGGCCTGCTCGCCTCGCTCGACGTCATGGAGCTGAACCCCGCCCTCGACAACCACAACCGGACCGCCGAGGTCGCCGTGGACCTCGTCGCTTCACTGTTCGGCAAGAGCACGCTGATGCGAAGGGCCGACGATGCTTGACCCGGAGATGCCGGCCGACTAGCGGCGCTTGCGCGGCTTCGCGGCCTTCGCGTCGTACTTCTTCAGCAGCATGTCGACGGCTTCGCGCAGGTAGGCCGCAAGCGGCACGCGTGTTGCGCCGCTCAGCGCGCGCAGCGCGTCGTGCTGCGCGCGATCGAAGTACACGCCGGTGAATACCCGCTTCTCGCGGTCTTTCTTCTGGGGCACCCGGCGATGCTAATGGGCGCGCGGCGACGGCGCCAGCGCCTGGCTGAGGTGCGGGCCTGCGTAGTACAGGTCGTATTCCCCGCCGCGTACGACCGGCTGCAGCGCGTCGAGCACATGCGCAGGCAGCCGCTCGAGGTGCCGGTCCTTGACCGCCACCCAGGCGGGCCCCTCGGCGAGGCTCGCCTGCAGCTCAGCGGCCGTCATGACCTCTCCGGCCTGCCCGTCGCTGTAGAAGGCGCCGGATGGCGGGCGCTTGCCGAAAAAGACCAGCGGCTCGCCGTCGCCGCGCCGCGATTCGTAATCGTGCACCAGCGCGCGGGTCGAGGTCTCGCGCTCCCAGTGCCCGGCATCGTAGGCGATGACGAGCGCGAGACCGACCGCCGCCGTCAGCGCAACGCCGCCTGCCAGCAGCCGGCGTTCGACGCGCTCGGTCGGCAGGCGCGCCAGCCAGATCGCCGCTGCCATCGCGGCTGCCGGGATGCCCGGCAAAACATAGGTCCAGAGAACATTGCCGCTCAGCGTGAAGACGACGCAGGGCGCGAGTGCCCAGGCGCCGAGATACACCAGCAGGGAACGATCCTCCGGCGGCGCCGGCTGCGCCAGACTCCGCCAGCGCCAGGCGGCAACCGGCACGAGCACCGACCACGGCAACAGGGCGAGAACCGCAAACAGCCAGATCGTGCCGCGCGGGAATGCATGCGCGTGTCCGTACAGGTCCCCGGTCCAGCCGGAAACCAGGAAACGGTCCCAGTGCTCACCGACGATGAAGTAATCGAGGAAGCCGGGCGTGCGCGCTTCCGCCAGCAGGTACCAGGGCACGGAAAGCGCGAGGATCGCGAGCAAGGCGCATTTCCAGTGCAGTGTCGCGAACATGCGCCGGAAGTTGCCGGTCGCAATCGCCCAAACCGCTATCGGCAGCCCGGCCAGCACGAGCGCAAGCGGCCCCTTGGCGAGCAGGCCGATCGCCATGCCGAGGATCAGTATCCATTCCTCGCGCCCGCGCGCCGGTACCGGCGCGTGCATCGCGAGCCAGAAACCGCGCATCGCCATCATCATCCCGAGCGCGAGCGCTATGTCGGTCGTCACCGCGCCGGTTTCCGCAAAGAAGAGCGCCGAGCCCGCAGCCAGCGCGACGGCGATGGCGGCCTCGCGCCGCGAGCGGCGCGCTGCCCAGTCCCACAGGACCCCGAGCAGGAGGCCGCCGCAGATCCAGTGCGGCAGCCGCGCGCTGAACTCGCCGATGCCGAACAGCTTGAAGCTTCCGGCCGTCAGCCAGAACGAGAACGGCGGCTTGCCCCAGAACGGCACGCTGTCGCCGATCCAGGGCGTGATCCAGTCGCCGAGTTCGGCCATGCGCCGGCCGATCTCCGCGTAGCGCGATTCGGTCGGGTCGACCAGCGGGTACATGCCGAGCGTCGCAAGCCGCGCCAGGACGGCGACGGCGACGACGATCAGCAGCGGGCGTAGCTCAGACGACCGGCGGTCGGGCGGGGGCGTGCTCGACACGCGCCCGGCTCCACGGCGGCTGCGCGGCCTGCGACGGGGCGCGCAACTCGTCGACCAGGTACAACGGGCGGCCCTTCGACTCGACGAACAGGCGAGCGAGGTACTCCCCCAGCACGCCGATCGCCATGAGCTGCAGGCCGCCCAGGAAGGAGATCACCACGATCAGGGTCGGGAACCCGCGCGCCGGATCGCCGAATGCCAGCGTCTTGACGAACATGAAGGCCGCAAAGGCGAAGGCCGAGAGCGCGGTCGCGAATCCGACGTAGGTCGCCACCTTGAGCGGCGCGACCGAGAAACCGGTGATGCCCTCGAGCGCCAGGTTCCACAGCTTCCAGTAGCGCCACTTGCTGTGTCCGGCCGCGCGCGGCTCGCGGTCGTAGTCGATCGTGGCCTGGCTGAAGCCAATCCAGGCGAACAGGCCCTTCATCATGCGGCTGCGCTCCGGCAGCGCGTTGATCGCATCCACCGCGCGCCGGCTCAGCAGCCGGTAGTCGCCGGTGTCCACGGGTATGGGCACGTCGCTCAGCCGGTTCATGACGCGGTAGAAGGCGTAGGCGGTCACGCGCTTGAGCCAGGATTCACCGGCGCGCGCGCGCCGGCGCATGTTCACGACGTCGGCGCCGCCGCGCCAGGCGGCGAGCATGGAAGGGATCAGCTCGGGCGGGTCCTGCAGGTCGCCGTCGATCACGACCGTCGCCGCGCCGCGCGCCTCGGCGAGGCCAGCGCTGACAGCCGCCTCCTTGCCGAAATTGCGGCTCAGCCGTATGTAGCCGACACGCGCGTCGCGCTCGCTTTCGAGTTCCAGCAGTTGCCGCGTACCGTCCGTGCTGCCATCGTCCACGTAGAGGACCTCGAAGCCGCCGGAGGTCGCAGCGATCGAATGCATGAGGCGCCGATGCAGCGCGGGCAACACCGCTTCCTCGTTGCGGACCGGCACCACGACGCTGAGCGTGGGACGCCGGCTCATGCAAACGTCCAGCGGCGGTTGAGCGCGTACCCGAAGACGAGGACGATCAGGGTCGCGACGGCTTGCGGCAGCAGGTAGTGCAGGCCCAGCCACTCGGTCCCGGCAAGAACGACCGCGGCGCTGGTCACAGCGCCGAGCGCGGCGACCGCCAGGAAGCGCGGCAGCGCGCGGGTGTGTGCGGCGCGCGAGGCAAAGGTGAAGCGGCGGTTGCCGGCATAGGCCGCGAGCGCGCCCGCGAGCGCGCCCGTTGCAGCCGCGACCCCGGCCGGGACACCGGCCAGCTCCACCAGCATCACGAGCACGAGGTAATGGACGGCCGTCGCAAGGGCGCCGACCAGCGCGTAAAGCGGCATGCGCGGTTCCCACAACTCATATGTCCCCTTGGACGTCAGCCGCGGGAAAATCAGTCGCGACCTGCCGGCAGTGGCAAACGGCCACGCGGCAGACTTAAATAGCCGGATGCTGACCGTGCGCTGCCGCCATGCACTTGGCGTCTGGCTCCTCCTGGCGGCGGCGGCCGCGGCCGCCGCCGAGGGAGCGCCGCCGACCGGCCCCTGGGTCGGTCGCGGAGTGGCCGAAGCGCTCGGCGAGCTGCGCGAGCCGGGACTCGACTTCATCTTCAGCTCGGAACTGGTGCCCGATGACCTGCGCGTGCGCGAGGAGCCACGCGGGGGGAGCCGCCTGCTGATCGCGCGCGACATCCTGGCGCAGCACGGGCTTGGGCTACAGGTGGTCCGCCCCGGCATCTATGCCGTGGTGCGCGACGCGCACCGGCCGGAAGTGCAGGCTGCCGGGGATGCCGCCGGCAGCGCCGCCACGGGCCCGGCCCGTCCCACGCCGTTGTCCGAGATCGTGGTTTCGACCAGCCGTTATGCGCTCGACGGCTCGCGCTCGATCGGCGCCGTGGCGGTCCATGCCAGCGAGCTCGCGGTGCAACCGGTGCTCGGCGAGGATGCCATCCGCGCGATGGGGCGCCTGCCCGGTCTCGCGCAGAACGGTTTCTCGGCGCAGTCGAACATCCGCGGCGGAGAAGCGGGCGAGACGCTGATCCTGCTGGACGGGTTCCCGATCCGCCAGGCGTTCCACCATCCCGCCTACAACAACGCGTTCGGCGTGCTCGACCCGGGCCTGATCGCCGGCGCCGAGGCCTACACCGGCGGATTCCCGGTGCGTTACGGAAACCGCATGGCCGGCGTGTTCGACTACGCGAGTGCGGACCCGCGCGGCGATTTCACACGCGCGCTCGGCGCCTCGGTGTTCAACGCGACCGCCCGGCTCGGCGATGTCATCGAACCGGCCGCCATTGACTGGCTCGCGACCGGGCGCGTCGGCACGCTGCAGCCGTTCCTCGATGCCTTCGCGGAAGCGGATGCCAAGCCGTTCAATTCCGACCTATATGCGCGCGTCGGCTGGGGCGAACCGGACCGCCTGCGCCTCACCGCGAACCTGCTGTGGACATACGATGAGCTCGACATCGGCCGTGCTGCGCTCGGCGAGGATGCCGAGTTCAACAGCCGGCTCCATTACGCCTGGCTGCGCGCCGACCATGCCTGGAACGAGCAGCTCGAGGGCAGCGCCTGGCTCGGTTACAGCGAGGTGAACAGCAACCGCTTGGGCACGATGGACAAGTCCGGCATCGCGACCGGATCGGTGCGCGACCGGCGCTCGTCCCGTTACCTCGACCTGCGCGCGCGCATGTCCTGGCAGCCGGCGGAGCGCCACTGGCTCGAAAGCGGCTTCGAGCTCACGGAAGAAGACGCCACTTACCGTTACGAGGCGGCCGCGGCGTACAGCCCGGCCGTGGCCGAGCTGTTTGCGCGCGAACCTTCGCTCGTGCGCACGGCGGACCTGACCCCGAGCCGCGAACGCATGGCGGCTTTCGCAAGTCACCGCTGGCAGCTCACGGATGACCTGGTGTCCGAGCTCGGGCTGCGTGCCCAACGCACCGCGACCCACGACACGACCTCGAAGGAGTGGATTTACGATCCGCGCTTCAGCATCCGCTGGCAGTTCCGGCCGTCAACGGCGCTGCGCGCGCACTGGGGGCGCTTCCACCAGACCGACGAGGTCCACGAGCTGAAGGTCGAGGACGGGCTGAGTGAATTCCCGGAGGCACAGCGCTCCGATCACTTCATCCTCGGCGTCGACCACGCGCTGTCGAACGGGCTCGGGCTGCGGCTCGAGTGGTTCCGCAAGTCGCAGGGCGACCCGCGCCCGCGCTTCGAGAACCTGCTCGACCCGCTGGCAGTCCTGCCGGAGATCGCCCTGGACCGCGTCGGCGTGGCGCCGAGCTCCGCCGTGATCCGCGGCAGCGAGCTGTCCGTGCGGCGTGCCGGCGAATCCCTCACCTGGTGGGGCGCGGTGGCATGGTCGGAAGCCCGCGACGGCATCGGCGGCCGGAACGTCCCGCGCAGCTGGGACCAGGAGTGGGCGGTGACCGCCGGCGTCGACTGGGTGCACGGCTACTGGCGCCTCGGTGCGGTGGCGTCCCTGCACCAGGGCTGGCCGACCACGCCGCTGGATGAGACCGGTCTCGGCGAGCGCAATGCCGATCGCTTTGCGACGCGCGGCGCGCTCGACCTGCGCGCGGAGTACCGCAGGCCGCTCGCGATCGGCAGCCTCGCGGTCAGCGTCGAGGTGACGAACGCGGTCAATATCGGCAACACCTGCTGCACCGAGCTGATCGCCGTCGAGGACGGGGCCGGGAACACGGCCTTCACGACCGAAGCCAGCGACTGGCTGCCGGTCGTGCCCTCGATCGGCGTGCTCTGGGAATTCTGAGGCGTGGGCGATTGATCGTGCCGGGTACGGGCGTCCAATACGGGATGACAGGCGACCAGCAGCTGATCCGGGGCATGCTCGCCGGCGACGAGCGGGCATTCGAGGCCTTTTTCAACGCCTACTTCGCCCGCGTGTACCGGTTTGCGCTGCCCCGGCTGAACGGCGACGTGGAGGCGGCGAAAGACGTGGTCCAGGCCACCCTCGGCAAGGCGATGCGTGGCCTCGCCGGATTCCGCGGCGACTCCGGGCTGTTCACCTGGATCTGCCGCATCTGCCGCAACGAGGTCGTCGAGTACCTGCGCGCACGCAATCGCGGCGCACACGTCGTGCTGATGGACGACCACGCGGGCCTGCGCGCCGCGGTGGAATCGATCGAGGCGCCCGAGGAGTTCGACCTCGTGAAGTCCTGCGGGCGCGAGGAAGCGGCCCGCCTGGTGCGCGCGGTACTCGACCGCCTGCCCGCGAATTACGGCGACGCGCTCGAGTGGAAATACCTCGAGGGCCATTCGGTCGAGGCGATCGGGCAGCGCCTCGGAATCGGCACGATCGCAGCGCAATCGCTGCTCGCACGCGCGCGCGTCGCCTTCCGCGAGGGGCTCGAATCGGTATTCGGCGCGGAGGCCGCGGACATCGCGTCGGGTCTCGGCGCCTAGGAACGGACCATGAACGACCAGGATCTCGAGAGACTGCTGAAATCCGCGGGCCTGCGCGAGCGCCCGCCCGCCGAGGTCGAGCATGCCGTGCGCGCGCGGCTGCACGCGGAGTGGACCGCGATGCTGCAGTCGAATCGCGAGCGCCGCTACCGGCGCGGCGGGTTCGCGCTCGCGGCGGGTCTCCTCGCGGCCGCCGTCGGCCTCTGGATCGCGGGTTCCGGGACTAGCGCGCCGCCGGCCGCGGTCGGCACGCTCGCGGTCGCGAGCGGCGAAGTGCGCGAAAAGGCAGGCTGGCTGTCCGGCTGGCGCGCGATGGACGGCGGCGACGTGGTGCTGGCCGGCCGGACGCTCGAGACCGGCCCCGACGGCCGCGCGGCCCTTGCTTTGCCGGGCGGCGTATCGGTGCGTGTCGATCGCGGCACGCGGGTGGCTCTGGTCGAGCCGGGAGTGCTCACGCTCGTGCGCGGCGCTCTCTACGTGGATTCGGGTGCGGGCCAGGCGCGCCTCGCGCGGCTGCGCATCGAGACGCCGGCGGGCTCGGTACGGCACGTCGGCACGCAGTACGAGCTGCGCCTGCTCGATTCAGGCGTGCGACTGCGCGTGCGCGAGGGCCGCGTCGAATTCCGCTCGCCCGACGGCGCCATGGAACAGGGCGCTGGCGGCGAGCAGCTCATGATCCTCGGGGACGGCCGCGTGCAGCGCGAGGCGACAACGCGCCACGGGCCGTCCTGGGACTGGGTCGCGGATGCCGCGCCCGCGATCGACCTCGAAGGCATGACCCTCAGCCGGTTCCTCGCCTGGGCCGGGCGCGAACTGGGCCGCGAAGTCGCCTATGCGCCGGAGCTCGCGGAAACGGACCTTGCCGCCGTCGTCCTGCACGGCTCGACGCAGGGCCTGACGCCGGGCGAGGCCCTGCAGGCCGTGCTGGCCACGACCAGCTTCAGCGCCGCGATCGCGGGCGAGGAAATCCGCATCGCGCGCCGCGATCCGTCCTAGCCTGCTGCCACGCGCCAGAGGTCGTTGCCGGAGATCCGGATCCGCATGCAGCGGCCGTTCACGACCGCGCCGAAGCGGATCCACTCCGTGTTGTACGGGTCGTCGCGCAGGCGGAACAGCTTGCCATCGGCCTCGAGCGGCGTCGTGCCATCGAGCCAGAGCCTGCCCTTGCGGATGACGATCCGCTGGCTGCCGACCCAGGGGTTCTCGTTGCGGTAATGGCCCACGTAGGCATCCCACTCCGCGGGATGGCTGAACGATTCCGGCCCCTCATACTTCGTGTTGCGATACCAGTCGCCGCCCCAGGCGGCCTCGACGACCTCGCTCTGCACGACGGCCGGGTCCTTGCGCCCGAACAGCAGCACGAAGCGGTCGAAGGCCGGGTGGCGCACGAGAAACCGGTCCGCCTCGCCCTGCCGCTCGAGCGGAATGCGCTCGCCTTCCTGCAGCAGGTACAGCCGGTCGCCGTCGGCGGCGACTTCGAGCGTGCCGGCCTCGCCCCGGTACCTACCGGCGTAGTCGGCCGCGTTCGCGACGACCGCTGGCGGGTCCGGTTCCGGCATCTCGGGCAGTGGCACGGATTCGCGCTGCGCGCGCATCAGCTGGATCGCGTAGCGCACGACCGGGTTCGGCCGATAGCCTTGCTGCGCGTTGACCGACGCGAAGGCGCCGACGCCTGCATCGATGTCGACCATCAGTGCAGACATGAAGGAGACCATGCCGCCCGTGTGGCGCAGCAGTCGGTTGCCGTCGAGCCGGTCCACGGCGATGCCGTAGCCGTACTGCGCGCCGGGTCCGAAGGCAGGGGCCTCGATGTGCGAATTCGAGAAGCGGTTGAAGGCGTCCTCCGACAGGAGCCGGCTCTCGTCCAGCCTGCCATGGTTCGCGATCATCCGGACGTAGCGGCCCATGTCGGCGGCAGTCGCGGCGACGCAGCCCGCGCCGCCGGTCGCGAACACGAATGGCGCCTCGGCGAGCCTTCCGTCGCGCGGGTACGGCCGGTCGGCGAGGAACGGCGTGTAGTTCTTCGCGAGACGCCCACGGATGTCCGCGGTGATCACCGGTTCGCTCGAGTGCATGCCGACGGGGCGCAGGATGCGCTCGCGCAGGAGCTCCGGCAGCTCGCGGCCATCCAGCGTCCAGGCGAGGATGCCGAGCAGGTCCCACATCGCGTTGTTGTAGTGGAAGTGCTCGCCGGGCGCGTATGCGGCGAGATACGCAAGCTCCGGGTCCCACTGGAAGATATCGCCGGCGCCCGGCAAGCCCGTGGTGTGGGTCAGCAGGTTATGGACCGTGATCGGCGCGAACTTCGTGTCAATGCGCATCCACGGCAGGTAGTCGACGATCGGCCGCTGCAGGTCGAGCTTGCCCTCGTCATGGAGCTGCAGGAGTGCGAGCGCGACGAACGACTTGGAAATCGAGCCGATCTGGAACAGCTCGTCCTCGCGCACGCGCTGGCGCGCCCCCAGATCGCCGTAGCCGTAGGTCACGACGCGGCGCACGGCGTCGCGGTCCGCGAGCACCAGCGTCATGCCCGGCGCATTCATCTCGCGCAGGTATTGCTCCACGAACCGGTCGAGAGCCGGGTAGAAGGCCGTGTATGGCCCGGCCTCCGCCACCGCCTCGCGGGCGCTGAACACGCCGAGCCCGGCGGCCGCCGCGCCGAATACGCCCGTCTGAATCAGGTTCCGGCGCGTGATCTGCATGGTGTTCGTCCCCCTGAAAGGCCGCTGAAGCCTGGCGCCACGATACCGATTCTAGGTTTGATGCCGTAAGTCATTGGCAAGGAAAGCATTTGTCTGTAGCATACTGCCATGCTCCGGATCGTCGTGCTCAACCCCAAGGGCGGGTCGGGCAAGTCGACCATCGCGACGGGTATCGCCGCCATGTACGCGGCGCGGGGTTACCGCCCGGTCCTCATGGACTTCGATCCCCAGGGTTCCAGCTCACGCTGGCTCGAGAAACGCTCCGCGAACCAGCCGCCGATCCACGGCGTCGCGGCCTATGCCCGCTCGCTCGCCGTCACCCGCAGGTTCCAGCTGCGCGTACCGCCTGGCACCGACCGCGTCATCGTCGACACGCCGGCGGCGCTGCATCCCCACGAATTCAACGAGCACGTGCGCGATGCCGATGCCGTGCTGGTGCCGGTGATGCCGTCGGACGCGGACATCCACGCCTGCTCGCGCACGATCGGCCACCTGCTCATTTCGGGCAAGATCAAGCGCCGCGAGAACCGCCTCGCGGTGATCGCGAACCGGGTCAAGCCAAACACGATCATCTTCCGCACGCTCATGCGCTTCCTCGACCAGATGCAGATCCCGGTCGTGACGACGCTGCGCGATTCCCAGCATTACGTCTACGCGAATGAGCAGGGTCTCGGCCTGCACGACTTGAACCCGGCACGCGTGCACCCGGAGCTGCAGCAGTGGGACGCGCTCTGGGCCTGGCTCGAGTCCCGCAAGCCCTTCGCCCAGCCGGCGGTCGCGGTCGGGCTGACTTGACACGGCGATTGGCCGGCGCCCCGGGCGCCGTCCAACGGCGTGGCCCCGCGAATTGCCCGCCCGTTGCGCCCGTATTGGCTTGCCGCGGCCTGCCTCGCCGTCCTGCCGGGTGCCGCGCTGGCAGCGCCCTGTGCCGCCCTGGAGCAGCTGGAGGCCGAGGACTACCGCGTCGGCAAGGTCAAGGTCCACCAGCGCGAGATCTTCGAGGACGCAACCGGCGAAGGGCTGTCGCCGGTTTACCGGCTCGCCAACAACCTGCACGTCGATACCCGCAGCGAGGTGATCAGGCCCCAGCTGCTGTTCGCCGAGGGTGAGCCGCTCTCGGTGCAGCGCATCGAGGAGACCGAGCGCAACCTCCGCGACCTGCGCTACATCCGTGAGCCCGACGTGCGCGCGCTCGACTGCCACGACGGGATCGTGGACCTCGAGGTCGTGTCGCGCGAAGTCTGGACCACGAATCCGGGCGTTACGTTCGAGCGCAGCGGCGGTGCGAACGCGGGCGGCATCAAGCTCGAGGAACTGAACCTGCTCGGCCGAGGCAAGCAGCTCACCTTCGAGCTCGCGAGCGATGCCGACCGGACGTCCTACACCGTGCACTGGCGCGACCCGGGCGTGCGCGGCAGCCGCTGGATCCATGACGTCGCGTTCCGCGACAGCAATGACGGCCACGGCTGGCGCATCGAGGCCCAGCGGCCGTTCTACTCGCTCGACACGCGCTGGAGCTTTGGCACGGCGCTGCAGCAGGACCAGTCGGTCGAGCCCGTATACCGGCTCGGCGAGCGCGTTGCGGCCTATGGGCGCGAGACGGAATTCGGCGAGCTGCAATACGGCTGGTCGGAAGGCCTCATGAACGGCTGGTCGCGCCGCGTCAGCACGGGCCTGCGCCGCGAGCACGCCGACTTCAGCATCGCGCCCGACGACCCGCTGCCGGACGTGATGCCCGCGGATCGGCACCTCGACTACCCGTTCCTGAGCTACGAGGCCGTGCAGGACGACTTCGAGACGATCCAGAACCGCGACCAGATCTCGCGCACCGAGGACCAGCAGTTCGGCCTGCGCTATGCGCTGGAAGTCGGCTGGTCGCTGCCGGCGCTCGGCGCCGACCGCAACGCCCTGCTCGCGCACGCGGAGGCGAGCCGCGGCTGGCGCATCGGCGAGGGCGACTCGCTGTTCGCGGATCTCAAGCTGACGACGCGCGTCGAAGGCGGCTCGATCGCCGACGGCCTCCTCACCGCCGGGATGCGCTACTACCGGCCGACCGGCCAGCGCGGCGTGTTCTTCGCCGGCATCTCCGGGGCGGCCGGCCGCGCGCTGGATGCCGACCACGAGCTCACGATCGGCGGCGACACGGGCCTGCGCGGCTATCCGCTGCGCTTCCAGGCCGGCAGCGGCACGGCGCTCATGACCCTCGAGCAGCGCTTCTTCACCAGGTACTCGCTGTTCAAACTCGCCGACGTCGGCGCCGCCGTATTCTTCGACATGGGCAAGGCCTTCGGCGACCCGGTGCTTGGCCCGAGCGAGGACTATGGGCTGCTCAAGGACGTCGGCTTCGGCCTCAGGCTCGGCAGCACCCGTTCGGCGCTCGGCAACGTCCTGCACCTCGACGTCGCCTTCCCGCTCGACGGGCCGAAGAGCGTCGACCAGGTACAGTTCCTGGTGCAGACGAAGCACAGCTTTTGAACGGATAATGGCGGGGTGACACCGGACGGCCCCCGCATCGCCGCGATCGAATCCCTGCTCGCCTGCCCGGAATGCCGCGACCCGCTCTCGGTCGGCCCCGACTGGATCCGCTGCGAGAGCTGCGACGCGCGCTACCCGATCGATGACGGCGTCGCGCTGCTTGCGCTGCGCGGCGGCTCCGAGACCTGGGGCGTGGCGCAGGACGCCCTGCAGGGCACGGAATACCAGGCCGAGTTCCAGGACATCGCGCAGGCCGCCGAGTACAACCTCCAGTTCCGCCGCCGCCCGCTCAAGCTCGGTGTGACACCGCGCGAGTCGCGGCTGATCCGCCGGTGCATCCGGCAGGTCGGCCGCTCGCATGCCATCCTCGAGATCCCCTGCGGCGGCGGGCGGCTGACGCCCGCCTTCGCGGATGCGACGGACCTCGTGATCGAGGCCGACATCGCGATCGGCCAGGTCCTCTATGGCAGGAAGGCCTCGCAGGCAACGGTGCCACGCGTGTGGATGACCGCCTCCGCCTTCCACATCCCGCTTCGCGACCGGAGCGTCGACGGCGTCATCTGCGTGCGCCTTTCGCACCACCTGCCGACGGCAGCGGAGCGCGAGCGGCTCTTTGCCGAGGTGATGCGCGTATCCAGCCGCTTCGCGATCGTCACGTACTTCGACAGGCACTCGCTCAAGCACCTGACCTGGCGGCTGCGCCACCCGTTCAGCCGCAAGGCGAGGAAACCCGCGCTCTCGAAGTCGGAAGTCGCCAGCCTGGCCGAGGCCAATGGCGCGCGGCTCGTTTCAAACGAGCCGCTGTCGCGCTTTGGCTCGGGGCATCGCTACGCGCTGCTCGTCAGGGACCCGGGCTCCAGCCCAGCACGAGGATGAGCGCCGCGAATCCCGCGACGTAGGCGACGGCGACCGGCCAGCCCTCGCGCAGCCAGCGCCCGGTCGAGCGCGCCTCGGGATACATGCTGGAGATCGCGACGCCGGCCGACGAGCCGAACCAGAGCATCGAGCCGCCGTAACCGACGGCATAGGCGAGCACGCCCCAGTCGTAGCCGCCCTGCCTGAGTGCGAGCGCCGTGAGCGGGATGTTGTCGAAGAACGCCGAGACGAAGCCGAGCGCGAGCGCGCTCTGCCAGGACGGATCCGGCAGCGACTGCACGGGCATCAACGAGGCGGTGGCGACCAGGCACAGCAGGAACAACGAGCCCTTCATCGCGCCCGGCAGGATGCGCCAGTCCGGCCGGCGCCACGCGGCGGTCACGACGATGGCGAGCGCGACCGCGCTGCCGATGAACGGGAAGCGCCCGGCTTGATCGGGGTGCGTGGCGTTCACGCCGACATTCACCGACACGGCGCTCGCGAGTATGAGGCCGACGATCGCGACCCGCGCCCAGTCGACGTGCAGCGACGGCTCCGTGTCCTTGATGATCGGCGCGAAGCGCTGCTGCGCGCGCGCCGCCGGCACCCCGAAGACCACGAGCGCGACGGCAGCAGCAATGTAGGCGTGCAGTACGGCGAGCGGCGACACGCCGCTGATCCACATCATGGTGGTCGTGGTATCGCCGATCACGCTGCCCGCGCCGCCCGCATTGGCGGCCGCGACGATGGCTGCGAGGTAGCCGACCCGCACGCGCCCTCGGAACAGGGTGTGCGCCATCGCGCCGCCGATCAGCGCGGCCGCGATGTTGTCGAGGAAGCCGGAGACGACGAACACGATCGCGAGCAGCGCGAGCGCCCCGGTCCAGTCGTCCGGCAGGTAGTTCGGCATCGCCTTTGGCAGGCCGCTTTCCTCGAAGTGCGCCGCAAGCAGCGCGAAGCCGACCAGCAGCAGGAAGAGATTCACCAGGATCACCCACTCGTGGGCGACGTGGGCGGCGAAGTCGACGACGGGCCACTGCCAGGCCATGACGGCGGCGAGCCCCGTCGCGGCGATCGGCAGCGCGCGGCGATGGAAGATCGCGACGCCCGCGAGCGTCGCACCGAAGATCAGGAATTCGACCGGAGGCAATCAGCGGACCTGCGGCCAGTCCCAGTCCGCGGCCGTCGCGCGGCAGCCGCCGTCCGGCCAGCCGGTCCAGGCGCGGCCGCGCACGAATCGGCCCGGGCGCGCCGCGGTCGGCTCGCCGTTCTCGAGCGTGAGCACGCCGTTCAAGATCACGTGCGAGACGCCGGTGGAGTACTGGTGGGGCTTTTCGAAGGTCGCGTGATCCTGGATCGTCGCGGGGTCGAAGACGACGACGTCGGCAAAGAGGCCTTCCCGGAGGCTACCGCGCTCGCGCAGGTTGAGGACCATGGCCGGGTGGGAGGTCAGGCGTCGGATCGCATCCTCCAGGGTGGTCAGCTTCTCGTCGCGGACGTACCGGCCGAGCACGCGGGCGAAGTTGCCGTAGGCGCGCGGGTGGGCGCCGCTCTTCAGGAACACGCCCTCCGCCGACATTGCCGCCCCGTCGGAGCCGAAGTTCATGTACGGCAGCGCGACCTTGCGGCGCACTTCGTCCTCCGACATCAGGAAATACACCGTGCCGACCCGCGTTTCGTCGGCCGCGACGAGATCCATGGCCGCCTCTTCGGGGCCGGTGCCTCGGAGCTTCGCGACCTCGGCCAGCGTCCTGCCCTGGTACTGCGCCTTGAGTTCCGGGTTGCGCAGTTCGACGATCAGCATGTTCTCGGCGCCGCCCGCCGCGCGCATGAGGTTCTCCCAGCCGACGGGTTCGGCCCGCATGTCCGCGATGACGCGCTTGCGGGTGGCCGGATCGCGCAGGCGCGCGAACCAGGCCTCGTTGCCGCCCGCCTGCACCCAGGGCGGCATCGCGGCGTCGAGCCCCGTGGCACCCGCCGGATACGCGTACATGTCGGTGGTGATGGCGAGCCCCTCGCGCCGCGCCGCTTCGATGCGCTCCAGCGCGCCGTCCATCTTCGGCCAGTGCTCGCGGCCGCCCGCCTTCAGGTGGTAGATCTCGGCCGGCGCGCCGGAGCGGCGGGAGATGTCGATGGTCTCGTCCACCGCCTCGAGAAGGCCCGCGCCTTCGCTGCGCATGTGCGTCATGTGAATGCCACCGCAGCGCGCCGCGGTCGTGGCAAGCGCGACGAGTTCGTCGGTCTCGGCGAAGGTGGCCGGGACGTAAATGAGCGAGGTGCCGATGCCGAGCGCGCCTTCCTCCATCGCCTGGCGGACGATGTCCTGCATCGCCGCGAGCTGCTCCGGCGTCGGGTCCACGTCGTCCTCGCCGAGCTGCAGGATGCGCGGGTTCACCGCGCCGATCAGCGAGGCGACATTCATCGACACGCCCTTCTTCTCGAGCGTCTCGAGGTACTCCCCCAGCGTCGTCCACTCGACCGGGAACTTCAGGTCGCCCTGGCGCGCGATCATTTCCGCCTTCATCGCCGGGTTGAGCGGGCCCATGGAGAAGCCCTCGCCCATCACCTGCAGCGTCACGCCCTGGCGCAGGTCGCTCTGGCCGCGGCCGTCGACGAGCAGCGACTCGGTGGACCACGACAGCATGTTGATGAAGCCCGGCGCGACAGCCTTGCCGGTCGCGTCGATCTCCCGGCGCGCCGTACCGGGCGCGTCAGGCCCGACGTAGGCGATGCGGTCGCCGCGGATGGCAACCTCGCCGGCGACTCCGGGGGACCCGCTGCCGTCGTACACCGTGCCGCCGCGCACGAGCAGGTCGTAGTCCGGCTCGCGGTCGCAGGCGGCCAGCAGCGGAATCAGCAGCAGCAGTCCGCACAAATGCATCGGGCGCCGTCCGGGCCGGGGATTTTCGTCGCCGGCTATTATGCTAGGGTCGCGTCGTGGGAAGCAATCGCATCGAAACCGCCGAGTTTTCCGGGCGCGTGCTGTTGGTCGGCTGCGGCAGCATCGGCCAGGCCATGCTGCCGCTGCTGCGCCGTCATCTCGCGCTGCCCGAGGACGGGCTCACCGTGCTGGAGGCGGGCGAGCAGGGCCGCGCGCTCGCCGCCGCGAACCAGGCGAAGTTCGTCCATTGCCACCTGAAGCCCTCGACCTACCAGCGCGAGTTGCGCCGCCGGCTCAGGTCCGGCGATCTGCTGCTCAATCTCTCCGTGGATGTTTCGAGCCTCGATCTCGTGGAGTGGTGCTCCGCGCACGGCGTGCTGTACGTCGATACCTCGATCGAGCCCTGGCCCGGCGTGTTCGACAACCCGATGCTGACCATGCGCGAGCGCACCAATTACCGTACGCGCGAGGACATGCTGAAGCTCGGCCGCCGGCTCCCGCCCGGCGCGCCCACCGCGGTCGTCGATCACGGCGCGAACCCTGGCCTGGTCTCGCACTTCGTGAAGCAGGCCCTGCTCGACCTCGCGACCGGGCTCGGCAAGGCGACGGATACGCCGCCCGACCAGCCCGGCTGGGCGGCGCTCGCGCGCAACCTGGGAGTGACGCTGATCCAGATCTCGGAGCGCGACACGCAGGCAACCGACCGGCCGAAGCGCCCGAACGAGTTCGTCAACACCTGGTCGATCGACGGCTTCGTGGACGAGCTGATGCAGCCGTCCGAGCTCTCGCTCGGCACCTCGGAACCCCGCAAGCCCTCGGGCTCGCACTGGCACCGGCCGCGCTGCGGCTCCATCTACCTGCACCGCCCCGGCGGCGCCACCTATGCGCGCAGCTGGCTGCCGTCATCCGGCGGCTTCCAGGGCCTGCTGATGACGCACGACGAGGTGTTCTCGATCGCCGACTACCTGTCGCTGCGTCAGGGCGCGAAGTTCGAGTACCGCCCGACCGTGATGTTCGTGTATCACCCCTGCGACGACGCGATGCTGTCGACGCTCGAACTCGAGGGCCGCGGCTGGTCGCTGCAGCCGACGCGGCGCATCATCCGCGCCGAGATCGTGACCGGCATGGACGAGCTCGGCGTGCTGCTCGCCGGCCACGGGAAGAACGCCTACTGGTTCGGCTCGCAGCTCTCGATCACCGAAGCGCGCCGCCACGTGCCGTACACCAACGCCACCTGCCTGCAGGTCGCGGCCGGCGCGCTCGGCGCGGCGATTTGGGCGATCCGCAATCCTCGGGAGGGTCTCCGCGAAGCGGACCAGCTCGATTTCCGTGCGGTGCTCGAGATTGCGCGGCCCTACCTCGGATCGCTGGTCGGCGCCTACACGGACTGGACGCCGCTGCAGGGCCGCGGGGAGCTGTTCAGCGAGAACCTGGTGCCCGACCAGCCCTGGCTGCTGCAGAACGTCTGCGCGCGCCAGTGGCATTCCTGACCGGAGGGGTCTGACCCCTGCGGTAACTCTACGGCAGCTGGATGCCGCCCTTCCCGCCCATGCTCTTGAGGCCGGCGGCCGTGCCCGCATCCGGAATCACGATCGACGACGCCGCCTGGCGGCGCAGTTCCTGCAGCTCGCGCGCTGCTTCATCGATCGCCTGCTGGGCCGCCGGGCCGAATTGCGCGACCGCCTCGGCCAGCGTGCTCGCCGGCAATTCGAACGAGAGCGGCAGCGAGCCCATGGGCGTCATGATCGTCGCCTGGCCGATGAACAGGACCGCGCGCGACGGATCGTCGCTGCCGTCGGACTTCACGGGCGTCATGCGCCGGACCGTGCCGACGCGCTGGTCGGTGAACACGTCCTCGCGGTACAGCGCGTCCGCGCTCATCCGCGCATCCATGGGCTTCTCGGTGCTCATAAGGGCGATTTTATCCGAATCAGCGTATCGCCGCGAAATCGATCGCCGGCAGCACGCCCTCGGGACCCGCCACGACCGTCCACACCGCCACGGGGCCCGCGTCCATAAACCGCTGGTCGATCGCCGCCCGAAGCTGCGCGAGCAGCGCATCGTAGTAGCCGCGCGTGTTGACGATCACGATCGGTCCGCTGAACAGCCCGAGGCGCTTCAGCGTCACCGCCTCGAACAGCTCCTCGAGCGTCCCGGTGCCGCCCGGCAGCGCGACCACCGCCGAGGCGCGCGTCAGCATCTCGTGCTTGCGCGTGCGCATGTCCTCGACCACGTGCAGCTCCGTCAGGTCGTCATGGCCCCACTCGAGGTCGACCATGAAGCGCGGGATCACGCCGACGATGCGCCCGCCCGCGGCGAGCGCACCCTCGGCGAGCGCGCCCATCAAGCCTGCGCGCCCGCCGCCGTAGACGACCGTGCACCCTGCAGATGCGAGCAGCCGGCCGAGTGCGCGGGCAGTCTCGCGATAGGCGTCGTCGCTGGCCTCGCTGGAGCCGCAGTACACGCAGACGCTGCGCGGCTCCGCAGCCATCAGCCGGTCGCCTGCAGCGCGAGCGCGATCCCGGATACGCTCGCGAGCAGCGCCTCGAAGATCGCCGTGTCCTCGCGCCCGCCGGCGCGCCAGCGGCGCAGCAGGTCCACTTGCATCAGGTGCATCGGGTCGCCATAGGGAGCACGCAGTACCGTCGAGCGCTGCAGTGCCGGGCGGCGATCGAGCAGCTCCTGGCCGCCCTGGATCTCGGTGAGCCAGCGCTTCGCGAGCGCGTGCTCGCGCCGGATCTCGGCGCCGATGCCGGCTGCGCCGTCGCCCGCGAGCGCCTCGTAGTGCGCGGCGATGTCGAGGTCCGCGCGCACCAGGTCGAGCTCCACGTCGTCGAGCAGCTTCGCGAGAAAGGCCCAGTCGGCCGCTGCGCCCCGGATCGCCTCGATGCCATGCTCGCGCGCGGCGGCCTCGAGCCCGGTGCCGATGCCGTACCAGCCGGGGAGCACGTGGCGGCTCTGCATCCAGGCGTAGACCCACGGCACGGGCCGCATCGCGGCGACGCCCTCGCGGGCACGTCCGGCGACGCGCCCGCCGATGTGCATCCGCTCGATCACGTCGATCGGCGTCACGTCGCGAAAGAAGCACGGGAACTCCGGGCGCTCGTGCATCAGCGCGCGATAACGCGCGGCGCTCGCCGCGGCGATGCTGCCCATCAGCGCGTGCAGCTCCCGCTCGCGTGCCGCCGCGCGCGGCTGCTCGATGCGGTCCATCGCGACCGCGAACACCGCCTTCTCGAAGCTGCGCAACGCGATGCGCCTGAGGCCGTAGCCGTTGCCGATGCCCTCGCCCTGCTCGGTCGCTCGCAGCCGCCCGCGCGTCGCGCCGTCCGGCGCGTCCTCGACCAGCTGCTCGATCGGCCCGCCGCCGCGGCTCGAAGGCCCGCCGCGGCCGTAGAACAGCGCGAGGTCGACGCCGGCCCCGGCCGCGGCCGCGACCAGCTCGACCTGGGCCTGGTAGATCGCGTGCCGCGAGGCCGCGATGCCGGCCTCCTGGTTGCTCTCGGAATAGCCGAGCAGCACGGACTGCCGGCCCCCGCGGGCGGCGAGGTGCCGCCGGTAGCTCGGCTCGGCGAGCAGCGACTTCAGCACGCCGCCCGCGCCCTCGAGCGCCGCCATGGACTCGAGCGCGGGCACGATGTCGATCGGCACCTCGCCGACTGCGCGATCGGTGATGTCGGCCCAGCGCGCGAGCAGCAGCACGGACAGCACGTCGTCCGCGGACTCCGTGCCGCTCACCACGTAGTCGCCGACCGCCCGCTCGCCGAACTTGCTGCGGCCCTGGATCATCGCCTCGAACACCGCGAGCGTGCGCCGGCCGGTCGCATCGAAGCCGGCGGCAGGGCCGCGGTCGCGCGTGATCGAGTCGCACAGCGCGCGGCTGCGCGCCTCCGGGGCGAGACCTTCCCAGTCCGGCCGGCCGAGGCCCTGCGCCACGACCTCGCGGTGCACCGAGGCGTGCTGGCGCACGTCGAGCGTCGCGAGATGGAAGCCGAAGGTGAGCGCCCGGCACAGCAGGCGCTCGACCGGAAACAGGCCCGCGTGCCGCCCGTGATTGGCCGCGAGGCTCGCCGCGACCAGCTGGATGTCGCGCACGAACTGGTCCGCGGACTCGTAGTGGTTCGGCCGGCCCTCGTAGGTGATGCGCAGCCGCTCCGCCACTTGGCCGAGGAAAATCCGGTAAGGCATGCGGTCGTGGCGGGTCGAAGCGGCCTCGCGCGCCTTGGGCAGCAGGATGTCGTACTCGGCGATGCGCGCCTCAAGCTCGCGGCTCGCGCCGACCCGCCCCGCGCTCTGCGAGAGCTTCTCTGCGAGCGCCTGGCACTCCTGGAAGTAGGCCGAGATCACGCGCTGCTGCTGGCGCAGCAGCGTTTCGCGGATCGACTTCGCGTGCACCTCGTCGTTGCCGTCCATGTCGCCGCCCACCCAGCTGCCGAAGCGCAGCACGAGCGGCATGCGCCCGAGCTCGGGCGGCGTCCCGAACACGGCCTGCATCCAGAGCGCGATCTCCTCGTACAGAGCCGGCACCACGCGGTAGACGACCTCGGCGAGATAGAAGAGCGCGTGCTCACGCTCGTCCGCGACGGTGAGGCGCTCGCGCGGGTGCGCCTCGGTCTGCCACCCCGAGGTGACCTCCATGCGGATGCGCTCCCAGACCGAGCGGCGCTCGAACGGCGTCAGCGTCGGGTCGAGGCGCTCGAGCATCATGTCGGCGATCTGCTGGTGCTTGCGCAGGATCGTGCGCCGCGCGGACTCGGTGGGGTGCGCGGTAAAGACCGGATGGATCGTGACGCCGGAAAGCAGTTCGAGCACCTTCTGCGCGTCGTAGCCGGCGCGCTTCAGCTTGTGCATGCAGTCGCCAATGCCGCCCGGCTGCGGCCGCTCGCTGTGCAGGAGGTATTCGCGCCGGCGGCGGACGCGATGCACGCGCTCGGCGAGATTCACCACCTCGAACCACGTGCTGAAGGCCCGGATCAGGTCGCGCGCCTCGCCGGGCCCGCGTCCCGCGGTACGCGCCACCAGTTCGACCGCGCTCTCCGCCCGGCCTTCGCGCCGGCCGATCGCGGCCAGCCGGTCCCCCTCGACCAGGCTGAAGAGCCGTTCGCCGCCCTGGTCGCGCAGCACTTCGCCGACCAAGCCGCCGAGCGCGTGCACGTCTTCGCGGAGCGCCGCGTCCTTTTCCGGGAACTGCAGGTTCTGGCGCTGAATCAAGCATTCACCCGCGAGCAGCGCTCAGTGATGATGGCCGCCCGGCCCGTGCACGTGCCCGTGCGAGACTTCCTCGTGAGTCGCACGGCGCACATCGGCCACTTCGACCGAAAAACGCAGCGTGCGACCGGCCAGCGGATGGTTGCCGTCCAGCGTGACGAAGTCCCGCTCGACCTTCACCACCGACACGATTCGCGCGCCGCGCGCGCCGCTGGTCCGCAGCTGCATCCCGGGAGCGAGCTCGGTTCCCGCGGGAAAGCGGCTGCGCGGCACGATCTCCACGAGTCGCTCGTCGCGCAGCCCGTAGCCCTGCTCCGGCGCCACGGTGACGTCCAGCTTGTCGCCGGCACCGCGGCCGTCGAGCGCGCGCTCGAGGCCCGGGACGATGTTGCCCTTGCCGTGCAGGTAGGCGAGCGGACCGCGACCGCTCGAGGAATCGATCACGGCACCCTGTTCGTCGCGCAGCGTGTAGTGGATGGTCACGACCTTGTTCCTGGCAATCTGCACGGTGCCTCCGGCGCGGCTGGCGGACGCGCATGTTAGCGCCTTGGTGCCGTGCGCGGAACCGCGAGACCCCGTAATTGAATGCGGTCATGCATTCACGCTCCGGGAGGCCCTGGTCGCTTTCGACCCGGCCGGCTCGCCGCGTCGCGGTTGACCTCGGACAGGCGGCTTTCCGGCCTGTAGACCGACATGAGCGCGTCGATCCGTCGCATCTCCGCCATCACGGCGTCGATCGCGGCGCTGGCCGCGACGGAATCCTCGTGCCAGAGCTCGACCGCGATGCGCGTGCCCATGATCGCCTCTTCCCGCGCGAACCACTCGGCGCGGACAGCGGTATTGCCGGCGAGGAACAGCGTGACCGCGAGCAAAAAACGGCGCATCATGGCGCCCCAGTGTGGACGATGAATCAGTCGTCGCACAACAGCGACAGTGCACAACACGACAGGAAAGACCTCATGAAGCGGATTGCGAACCTCTTCGGCGCGCTGGCCGCCGCCAGCCTGCTGACCCTGCCTGCGGCAGCCGAAACGAGCGATGCGGCGGCCACGGGCTCCGGCGAGGCGGCAACCATCACCAACGCGATGACCGTGCTGCGCGATCTGCGGGCCATCCCGGACCAGTGGATCCCGGATCTACTCCTCTCCAGAGCTGAAGGCATCATCATCCTGCCGTCCAATGTGAAGGTTGCGGCGTTCTGGTTCGGAGCCCGGTTCGGCGACGGCGTCATGCTGGTGCGCAACAAGGACCGGAGCTGGAGCAATCCCGTATTCGTGAGGATGCGCGGTGGCAGTTTCGGAGCGCAGTTCGGCGGGCAGGTGTCCGACATCGTTCTCGTGCTGACGACCCGCGACAGCATCGAAGGCATCACCGACGGCAAGCTGACGCTCGGTGCTGACGCGTCTGCCGTCGCGGGCCCGGTGGGGCGCACGGCATCCGCAGCGACGAGCGTCAGTTTCGATGCCGAAGTGTATTCGTACGCCAAGTCCCAGGGACTTTTCCTCGGTGTCTCGCTGGAGAACAACGGGATCTTCATCGGCAAGAAGGCGAACCGCCGCTTCCACGGCACCGAAAGCGCGGCAGACATCCTGGCGAACCGCACGCCCGCGCCGGCGCCGGCGCCGGAACTCGTGGCCGAGGTGACCAGGCTGACGTCGGATGCCCAGGCCGCGGTTGCCACCCAGGAAGCGGCGAAGCCGGCGGAACCCGCGGCGGCACCGAGCGAGGCGAAAACCTACCCGCTGCCGGATCCCGAGCCGGGCGCTGAGCCGAACGGCAACTAGCCGAGCGCAAGCCCGGCGGGACAGGCGATGCCCGTTCCGCCGAGCCCGCAGTCGCCGCCGGGATTCTTCGCCAGGTACTGCTGGTGGTAGTCCTCGGCGTAGAAGAACTCCAGTGCCGGGCCGACCTCGGTCGTGATCCCGGCGCCGTGTCCCGCCGCCGCGAACGCGCGCTGGTAGGCGACTTTCGACGCGCGGGCAGCGTTCAACTGAGCGTCGTTTACCGCGTAGATCGCCGACCGGTACTGCGTGCCGACGTCATCGCCCTGGCGCATGCCCTGGGTCGGGTCGTGGCTCTCCCAGAACGCTTTCAGAAGCGCTGCGTAGGAGATCCGCTTCGGATCGAACACCACGCGCACGACTTCCGTGTGCCCGGTGTCACCGGTGCAGACCTCGCGATAGGTCGGATTCGGCGTCGAGCCGCCCGCGTAGCCGGCCGCGGTCGACCACACGCCCGGCAGCTCCCAGAACAGGCGCTCCGCGCCCCAGAAGCAACCCATGCCGAACAGCGCGAGCTCGAGGCCGTCGGGGAACGGCGGCGCGAGCCGATGGCCGTTCACGAAATGCTGCCCGGTAACCGCCATGGCCTGCGCCCTGCCCGGCAGGACCTCGGCCGGCGTCGGCATCGTCGTCTTGCGCTGCGGGTCGGCCACGCGCGCATCTTACAATGTGCCCGCCATGCACAGGCTCAAGTCCGACCTGTTCGGCACGGTGTGGCGCGGCGAGGCCGGCGGCCACGAGAACATCCGCCACCTGCTGGAGCACAAGCGCAGCAACTGCCCCGCCCGGCTGACCGCGCGCGAGCGACGCATCCTCGCGACTCCGTCCGCGGCATCGCGCACCTGGGCGGCGACCGGCAAGCGCGCGTACACTTTCCTGACGCGCCGCGTCATCGGCTGGTCCGACCGCGAGGGCGCGGGCGACCGCCAGCACTAGGCCGCCGCGCGGCGATCCGCTATCGTGGCGTGGTGGCGATCTCGAACGAGCACAACCTGAACGCGCCGCTGCCGGCCGCGAAGCCGTTCGGCATCCGCGCGCGGCTGCGCCCGGGCGACCCCTTCACGCGGCTGGTCGGCGGCGACTGGCAGAAGCTGCACTGGTTCGCGACCGAGCGCGAGCGCGACCAGGCGCTCGCCGACATGGCGGCCTGCCACGTCTACTCGCGCCGTGGCGACGAGCCGACGGTCGTCTACGAGAAGGTCTCCGCAGCCGCCGCGCGCTGAGACCGCCCGGCGGATCCGGCCGCCCGGCCGGCGATTCACAACTGCCTATAATGACGCCATGACTTCGTCTCCGCGCGCGCGCGTGAACTTCGCCCTGGGGGCCATACTGCTCGCATCGGGCGCGCGGGCCGGGGCGCTCGAAGAAATCATCGTGACGGCGACGCGCAATCCGGTCGCGCTCGAACGCTACGCCGGCAGCGCGACGCGCATCGGTCCGGATACGGTCGAGCTCACGGACGCGACGCACGCGGCGGAGCTCGTCAACCGCGCGGCGGGCGCGATGATCCAGCGCGGCAGCGGCCAGGAGTCGCTCACCGCGCTGCGCTCGCCGGTGCTGACCGGTGCCGGCGCCTGCGGCGCGGTGCTGGTGCTCGAGGACTCCATCCCGATCCGGCCGGTCGGCACCTGCAATGTGAACGAGCTGTTCGAGGTCAACTTCGAACAGGCGGTGGCCATCGAAGTGCTGCGCGGTCCGGGCAGCGTGCTGTACGGTTCGAGCGCGGTGCACGGCATCATCAACGTGATCCCGCCCCGCCCTGACCAGTTGCCGGAGTTCGGCGTCGCGGCCGAATACGGCAGCGACGCCTGGCGCCGCCTGCGGCTCGCGGGTTCGCGCCAGGATGACGGCCGCGGCATCGGGCTCGCGATGATCGCGACCGACGACGGTGGCTGGCGCGACGCGTCGGGGTTCGAGGAGCGGAAGCTGTACGCCGCGTGGGCGACGGCGCTCGGGCAGGGCTCGCTCAAGCTCTCGGTGTCAGGCTCGAACCTCGACCAAGAGACGGCAGGCTTCATCCAGGGCGAGGACGCTTACCGCGATCCCGCCGTCGCCCGTTCGAACCCCGTTCCCGAGGCTTACCGCGACGCAAACTCGCTACGCGTCGCCGCGCAGTATGCCGACGCCTCCGGTCACGCGCTGCGCTTCGTCCTGCGCCGCTCGCGCATGGATTTCCTGCAGCACTTCCTGCTCGGCCAGCCGGTGGAGGACAACGGCCAGGACAGCGCCGGTTTCCTGTTCACGGCGCGCCCGCTTGCACTCGCGGGCGGGGAACTCATCGCCGGTGCCGACGCGGAACTCGCGAACAGCAGCCTGCTGCAATTCCAGGCCGGCCCGACCACGGGCGGCCCGCCTGCAGCCAACGAGATCCGGCCGGCCGGCAAGCACTACGACTACACGGTGGACTCCGGAGTGCTGGCAGGCTACGCGAACTGGCGCCGGGCGCTTGCTGCCGAGTGGTCCCTAGAGGCGGGTCTGCGCCTCGAGCACGCCCGATACGACTACGACAACCGCATGATCGACGGCAACACCGACGAGGACGGCGTCCCCTGCCCCGGCGGCTGCCTGTACGCCCGGCCCGCAGACCGCACCGACGAGTTCACGAACCTCGCGCCGCGAATCGCCCTGCTCTGGAGCGCGAGCGACGCGACGACGGCGTACCTGTCGCTGGCGCGCGGTTTCCGTGCGCCGGAAGCCACGGAGCTGTATCGCCTGCAGCGCCAGCAGACCGTCGCCAATCTCGACTCGGAGACCATCGACGCGGCGGAGCTGGGCCTGCGCTGGCGCGCCGACGCGGCCTCGCTCGACCTGGCGCTGTTCACGATGGACAAGGACGACGTGATCCTGCGCGACTCGGCGGGCTTCAACGTGAGCGGCGGCCGGACGCGGCACCGGGGCCTCGAGTACCAGGGAGACTGGGCGTTTGCCGGGGACTGGCTGCTCTCGGCGGCTGGAACCTTCGCGAATCACGAGTATCGCTTCACGGCGCTGGTGGAACAGGGCGAGCAGATCACCTCGGGCAACGACATCGACACCGCGCCACGCGACATCCATGCGCTGCGCCTGCGCTACGGCGGCGCGCGGCTGGAGGCCGAACTGGAGTGGCTTTGGGTGGGCGCGTACTGGGCGAACGCGGCCAACACCGCGCGCTACGGCGGGCACGACGTCGGAAACCTCCGGGTCGCGGTCGAGCCGGCGCGAAACTGGACGGCGACCCTGCGCATCACCAACCTGCTGGATACCGCGTACGCGGACCGCGCGGATTTCGCCTTCGGCAGTTTCCGCTATTTCCCGGGTCGCGGCCGCGCATACTTCCTCGAGCTCGGCTGGCGAAAGGACTGATCCATGCAATTTGATGCCATGACTGCCACGGCGCTTGTGGGCGCGACGCTCGCCCTGCAGGTCGGCATGGCCGCGACCATGCGCAATCATGCGGGCTCGCCGATGGCTGCGGCGCTCGTCAACTTCGCGGTCGGAACCATGTTCCTGTTCGTCGCCGTCGCGCTGGGGCGCGGTTCGCTGTCCGGACTCGCGCAAGTCGGGTCCGCCCCCTGGTGGGCCTGGGGCGCCGGAATCCTAGGCGGCCTCTATATCACTGCCTCGGCGGCCTTCGGGCCATCGCTCGGTGGCGCGACGTTCCTCGCCCTGGTGGTCGCCGGCCAGATGACCGCAGCGCTTGCGCTCGATCACTACGGGCTGGTCGGTTTCCCGGTGCGCCCGCTCGATGCCGCCCGCACGGCCGGCGCCGTGCTCGTCGTCGCCGGCATGTTCCTGCTCGCGCGTTAGTTAACGGTGCCGTTAAGAAGGGGCGCGTCCCCTTCAAATTCCCCTCGGTTGCTGCTGCGTGATGCAGTGGATGCTGCCGCCGCCGAGCAGGATCTCGCGCGCGGGCACGCCGATGACCGTGCGGCGCGGGAAGAGCTTCGCGAGTGCCGCCTTCGCGGCGCGGTCGGTGCGCGCATCGAGCAGCGGCATCACGACTTGCCGGTTCGCGATGTAGAAGTTGACGTACGAGGCAGCGAGCCGCTCACCTGCCGGGCGCGGCCTGCAACCGGGCGAGCGCTCGATGCCTGCGGCCTCGGCCTCGCTCATGTACAGAGGGCCCGGCTGCGGAAGCTTGTGGATCTTGAGGCGCCGCCTGCGCGCGTCCTTCGCCTTCACGAGCACCTCCCAGGCCGCCCGCGAGATGTCGTACTGCGGATCCTCCGGGTCGTCGCACCAGGTGAGCACGACCTCGCCCGGCCGCACGAAACAGCAGAGGTTGTCCACGTGGCCGTCGGTCTCGTCGTTGAACACCCCGCGACCGAGCCACACGATCTCGCGCACGCCGAGATAGCGCTCGAGCAGCGACTCGATCTGGCCGCGGCGCAGCGCGGGATTCCGGTTCGGATTCAGCAGGCATTCCTCGGTCGTGAGCAGCGTGCCCTGCCCGTCCACGTGGATCGAGCCGCCCTCGAGGACGAACTGCGCACGGTAGCGCGGCGTCGACTCGATCTCGAGCACCTTGGCGGCCACCTGGTCGTCAAGGCTCCAATCAGCGTAGACGCCGCCGTCCTTGCCGCCCCAGGCGTTGAACATCCAGTCGACGCCGCGCACGCGCCGGCGGCGATCGATCATGAATGTCGGGCCGACGTCCCGCATCCAGGCGTCGTTCGAGGAGATCTCCACCACGCGCACGCCGGGCGGGAGCAGCGCCCGCGCGCGCTCGAACTGCGCGGCCGACACGCCCATCGTCACCGGCTCGCTCCTCGCGATCGCAGCGGCGACGGCCGCGTAAGCGCGCTGCGCGGGCGCGGCGTTGTCACGCCAGTTGTCCGGCCGCTCCGGCCAGAGCATCCAGGTTCCCGCGTGCGGCTCCCACTCCGCGGGCATCCGGAATCCGTCACTCGCGGGCATCGGCATGCAGGCGATTCTACGCGACGGGGTGATATCATTCGCGCATGAGCGAGAAAATCCGCATTGCGAATGGCAAGCTGCAGGTGCCCGACCACCCGGTGATTCCCTTCATCGAGGGCGACGGCACCGGCCCCGATATCTGGCGCGCGAGCGTGCGCGTGCTCGACGGCGCGGTAAGGAAAGCCTACGGCGGCAGACGGCAGATCGAGTGGAAGGAAGTCTACGCCGGCGAGAAGGCGAACAAGCTGCTGAACACCTGGCTGCCCGATGAGACCGTCGCGGCCTGCCGCGAGTACCTGGTCTCGATCAAGGGCCCGCTGACGACGCCGATCGGCGGCGGCATCCGCTCGCTGAATGTCGCACTTCGGCAGATGCTCGACCTGTACGTGTGCCTGAGGCCCGTGCGCTGGTTCAAGGGCGTGCCCTCGCCCGTGCGCACGCCCGAGAAGGTCGACATGGTGATCTTCCGCGAAAACACCGAGGACATCTACGCCGGGATCGAGTTCGAGGCGGGCTCGGCCGAGAACGCGAAGTTCCTCGCCTTCCTGAAGGAGCAGTTCCCGAAGTTCCACGGCAAGATCCGCTTCCCCGACTCGAGCGGCATCGGCATCAAGCCCGTCTCACGCGAGGGCACCGAGCGCCTGGTGCGCGCTGCGATCGAGTACGCGATCGCGAACCGGCGCAAGAGCCTCACATTCGTCCACAAGGGCAACATCATGAAGTTCACGGAAGGCGCCTTCCGGAACTGGGGCTACGCGCTCGCGGAGAGGGAGTTCGCGGGGCAGACCTACACCTGGGACCAGTGGGAACGCACGCGTGCCGCCAGGGGCGACGCCGCCGCGAATGACGAGCAGAAGCAGGCTCTCGCCGCCGGCCGGATCCTGGTCAAGGACGCGATCGCCGACATCACGCTGCAGCAGGTGCTGACCCGACCGGAAGACTTCGACGTCATCGCGACCATGAACCTGAATGGCGACTATCTCTCCGACGCCCTCGCCGCGCAGGTCGGCGGCATCGGCATCGCACCGGGCGGCAACGTCAACTACCTCACCGGGCACGCGGTGTTCGAGGCGACCCACGGCACCGCACCGAAGTACGCCAACCTCGACAAGGTCAACCCGAGCTCGGTGATCCTGTCGGGCGAGATGATGCTGCGCTACATGGGCTGGACCGAGGCCGCGGATCTCGTGCTCGCCGCGATGGACCGCACCATCGCGGACAAGGTCGTCACCTACGACTTCGCCCGCCTGATGGACGGGGCGAAGGAAGTGAGGACCAGCGAGTTCGGCGACGCCTTGATCCGCAACATGGCTTGAGCGACCCGCGCGCCGCCGACTGCGCCGCCGCCATCGTCGCGGCCTTTGCCCGTTACAACGCCCGTTTCCGGGCCATCACCCGTCGCGCGCCCGAGCACTTCGAGAATTTCGACTGGAAAAGCGGCCAGGCTGACGTGGTCGAGCGCCTCGAGCTCTATTCGACCATGGTCGACGAGGCGGTCGCGGAGCTGCGCGCCCGGCTCGGCGACTCGGCCCGGGATCCCGCGTTGTGGGCCGCGATCAAGACGGTCTACGCGCGGCGCATCGCGTCGCTCGCCGACCCGGAGTTCCTGAAGACCTACTTCAGCTCCATCACCCGGCGCCTGTTCGACACGGTAGGCGTCAACACCGGTGTCGAGTTCTTCGCGCTCGAGCTCGACCCGCTGCGCGGCTCCGACGCCGCGCGCGTGACCAAGCGCTACGTCAATCGCGGCTCGCTCGACCTGCTGTTCGAAGAACTGCTCTCCGACTACCGCTTTCGCACGCCGTGGCGCGATTTCGAAGGCAGCGTCGGGCACGTGACCACCGACGTCGAGCTGAAGCTGAAGGGTCTCGGCGAGGCGCGCCCGCTGCGCGAGGTCGAGGTGATCCGCCCGGTCTTCCACCAGCTGAGCCGCGCCTACGTCGTCGGCTGCCTGCGCGGCGACGGCTGGACGCTGCCGCTCGCGATCGCGTTTCGCAACTCGCCGCTCGGCGTGCTGGTGGACACGGTGATGCTCTCGGTCGCTGACGTCTCGATCCTGTTCAGCTTCACGCGTTCCTATTTCCACGTGGACCTCGAGCGGGTCAGCGACGCCGTGCAGTTCCTGCACGGCATCGTGCCGGCCAAGCCCGTTTCCGAGCTGTTCACCGTGCTCGGGCGCGCCAAGCAGGGCAAGACCGAGCGTTTCCGCGAGATCTTCCGCCACCTCGGCGCCACGGCCGACCGCTTCGTGCGCGCACCGGGCGAGCGCGGGCTGGTGATGGCCTGCTTTGTGCTCGAAAATACCGACGTCCTCTTCAAGGTGATCCGCGACCGATTCCCGGCCGTCAAGAACCTGCGCCGCGAGGAGGTCATGGCGAAGTACGACATGGTGTTCCAGCATGATCGCGCCGGCCGGCTCGTGGACGCCCAGGAGTTCCGCCGCATCCGCCTGCCGAAATCGCGGTTCGAGCCGGGCATTCTGGAAGAGCTGCTCGCCGAATGCGCGGAGAACGTGCAGGTCGACGGCGACGACCTCATCGTCAACCACGTGTATATCGAGCGGCAGATGACGCCGCTCAACCTGTACGTCCGCAGCGCGCCGCCCGAACAGGCGGAATTCGCCGTGATCGACTACGGGCAGTGCATCCGCGACCTCGCCTACACGAACATCTTCGCGGGCGACCTGCTGCTCAAGAACTTCGGCGTCACGCGCCATAACCGCGTGATCTTCTACGACTACGACGAGCTGTGCCGCGTCACCGACTGCCGCTTCCGCGACCTGCCGCAGGCGACCTCCGACGAGGACGAGATGCGCGCCGAGAGCTGGTTCTTCGTCGGCGAACACGACGTGTTCCCGGAGACCTTCCTCAGGTTCCTCGGCTTCGAAGGACGGCTGCAGGAGGCCTTCCTCGCCAAGCACGGCGAGATCCTGGACGCCGGCTGGTGGCGCGCGCTGCAGGAGCGGCTCGCCGCCGGCGAGCTCGTGGAGGTGCTGCCCTATCACCCGCACCGCGTGCGGGTGGCGAACAGCACTTAGCGGACGCGGGCGTCGAACGTCGCGCGCTGGTTCCTGAACCGCGCCAGCACCTCGTCGAAGGCCGACTGCTGTTCCTTCATCCAGCACGCGAGCTCAGCGTCGCGTGTGGCGGCGGCTTCGGCAGTCGCGGCATTGGCGGCAATGCCCCGGGTCGTGCTCGACCACGGCGTACCGTCGACCGACTCGGCACCGATGCAGATCGCGCGCACGTTGGCGAGCGGCGCCGGCAGCTGCGGGTTGTAGTTGAGCGCCTCGTCGTAGTAGCCGGCGGCGGCGCCGGTGCTGGTGACCACGCAGCCGAACAGCACGCCGAGGTTGCGCGAGCCGCCGCCATCGCTGCACTCGCAACTCGCGGCGATCGCGACGCGCCCGGACGGGCACTGCGCGCCCGCGACCGCGTTCCCGCTGGCGCTGATCCGCGCGAACGAGATGTCGGCGATGGCGCCATCGATGCTGTCGCGCAGCGCCGTCGCGAGGTCGGCCCTGGCGATCGTGCCGTTGCGGATCTTGTCGCTCGTGACGGCGCCCGACGCGATGTCGGCGTTCAGGATGGTGCCATTCGCGATCTTGCCGCTGGTGACGGCCTGGGCCGCGATGTCGGTCGCGCCGACGCAGCCCGTGCACTCGAGATCGGTCGCGGTCTGCGCCCGTGCCGCGCCGCCGGACAGGCAGACCAGCGCGACGACGGTAACTATCAGCGATTGCTTCATGGGGACCTCCGCCGGAAACTGTATCACCGGCCGCCGCCGAGCGCCGCGTCGAGGTCCTCGATCAGCTCGTCGGTATCCTCGATGCCGATCGACAGCCGGACCGTGCCCTCGCCGATTCCGGACACCGCCTGCGTCTCGGCGCTGAGCCCGCGCACCTTGAGGAGCTGTGACGGCATCGCGAGCGACTCGACCGAGCCGAGGCTCGGCGTCACCGCGAAGAACTCGAGCGCGTCGATGAAGGGCCTGACCGCCTCCGCGCCGCGGGCGAGGTCGAAGGTGACGATCGAGCCGAACTCGAGCATCTGCGCCCGCGCGAGCGCGTGCCGCGGATGATCGGGCAGGCCAGGATAGTGCACGCGCGCGACCGCCGGGTGCTCCGCGAGGAATCGCGCGACCTTGAGCGCCGAAGCTGCCTGCGCCTCGTAGCGCAGGTAGTAGGTCTTCATGCCGCGCATGACCAGGAACGCGGCGTGCGGGTCGAGCAGCGGGCCGAGCAATACGCTTTCACGGCGCACGACCTGGGCCAGTTCCTTGCGTGCGATGACCGCGCCGCCCATCACGTCGCCGTGCCCGGAGGCGTACTTGGTCAGGCTGTGCACGAAGAGGTCGACGCCGTACTGGCCGTGGTTGTGAAACCCGGCGAAGGTGTTGTCCATCACGCTCAGCGCGCCCGCCGCGTGCGCCGCCTTCGTGAGGCGCGCGATGTCCGCGATGCGCGTGACCGGGTTGGTCGGCGACTCGAAATAGACCAGCTTCGTCTTGCGCTCCGCGAGCGCACGCTCGATGCCGGCGTCGTCTTCGACCGACAGCATCGCGTGCGTGACGCCGAGTCGCGCGAGCGTGCCGCGGATCAGACCGAGCGTCGGGCCGTAGGTCTCGACGAAGCACAGCACGTGATCGCCCGCGCGCAGCTGCGAGATCAGCGCGGTCGCGACCGCCGCAGCGCCGGAGCCGGTCGCGACGCAGTCGTCGCGCTGCTGCAGCTCGGCGAGCAGGAGCTCGAGCTGGCGCGTGGTCGGGTTGGACCGGCGCGTGTAGAAATAGCCCTCGCGCTCGCCGCGGTTGAAGCGCAGCGTCTCCTCGAGGCTCTCGAACGCGAACTTGACCGACTGGTACACTGGCGCCACCAGCGGACGGTTGTCCGCCGGCAGCGGCGCTTCCGGGGGATGGTTGACGCGCGTGCGGCCCTTCACGGGGATCGGCCGCGCCCGCTTCAGGCCTGCGTGATCCAGCCGGCGGGCGTCGGGATCTCGCCGAGCTGCATGGAGACGAGCGCCTTGCGCAGCCGCCGGGTGTGCGGACCGACGTCGCCGCCGCCGACCGGGATCGCCTGGCCGCCCTCGCGCACCAGCGTGCCGACGCCCGAGAGCACCGCCGCCGTGCCGCACAGCGCCGCCTCGCCGTCCTTCACCCAGGCCAGCATCTCGTCCACCGCGAACTGCCGCTCCTCGACCGCGAAGCCGAGCTGCGGGGCGATCGCGAGCAGGGAGTCGCGCGTGATGCCGTGCAGGAAGGTGGTGTCGAGGCTGCGCGTGAGGATCTTTCCTTCGCGGATCAGCAGGAAGTTCGCGGCACCGGTCTCCTGGACCGAGCCGCCCGGGCAGAACAGGACCTGGTCGGACTGGTACTGATCGCGCGCGGCAAGCGTCGGGCCGAGCGCGGCCGCGTAGTTGCCGGCCGCCTTCACCTGGCCCATGAGCGTCGAGGTGCGCGTCAGCTTCTCCTCCACGAAGATCCGCAGCGGCTTCTCGCCGCCGGCAAAGTAATCCCACACCGGGCTCGCCAGCACGATCAGCATGGCCTCGGTCGCGGGCAGGGTCGCGCCGCCGATCGAGGCGCCGGTGCCGAACAGCGTCGGCCGCAGGTACAGCGCGCCCGGCGACTCGGGCACCTCGCCGCGCACGCGGTCGATGACACCGGTGACCATCGCCGCGAGCTGCGTCGTATCCGGCCTCGGCAGGCGCAGGCAGTCGGCGCTGTTCTGCAGGCGCGCGATGTGCCGGTCCATGCGGAACACATTCACGCTCCCGTCCACCCAGCGGTAGGCCTTGAACCCCTCGAAGCAGGCGCTGCCGTAGTGGATCGCGTGGATCGCCGGCGACAACTCGATCGGACCGTACCTGCGGAACTCATGCGGCGACCACCGGCCGTCCTTCCAAGACGTCACTGCCATCTGGCTCGCGAGTACCGTGCCGAAGGCCGGCCGGGCCGTCATGTCGGGAGCGTTCGTCTGCGGCATGACCTGTGCGTTCATCGTTTCAGTCCTGAATGGAGATGGTGGCGGGATGCTCGAGCTTTTGCTTGAGCGCCTGGATCATCGCGGCCGCGTCGAAGCCGTCGACGAACCGGTGATCGAACGAGGACGAGAGATTCATGATACGGCGGATCGCGATCGCCCCGTCCCGGACGACCGGCCGCTCCGCCGCCTTGTTGACGCCGACGATCGCGACTTCCGGCGCGTTGATGACCGGCGTCGAGGCGATGCCGCCGAGCTTGCCGAGGCTCGTCACCGTGATCGTCGAGCCCGTGAGCTCGTCCCGGGTCGCCTTGTTGCTGCGCGCGGCCTCGGACACGCGCCGGATCTCGGCGGCGAGATCGGCGAACGCGCGCGCGTCGGCGTTCTTCACGACCGGCACCTTGAGCCCGTCCGGCGTCTGCGTCGCGATGCCGACGTGCACCGCCGCGTGCCGCAGGATGAGGTTCCGCTCGGCATCGTGGACCGCGTTGCACTGCGGGAACTTCTCCAGCACCCGCACCAGCGCCGCGACCAGGAACGGCAGGTAGGTCAGCGAGGCCGCGCCCTTCGGCTGGCACGCATTCAGGTACTGGCGCAGTTCCTCGAGCTCGGTGACGTCGACTTCCTCGACGTAGGCGAAGTGCGGAATGTTGCGCTTCGCGGCCTGCATGCGCTCGGCAATCACGCGCCGGAGGCCGATGACCTTGATTTCCTCAACGCCCTGACGCGCGACCCGGGCCGCGGGCCGGGCGGCGCCGGTGCCGCGCCCGGATATGACGGCCTCGAGGTCGGATGCCGAAATGCGCCCGCCCGGCCCGCTGCCGGCGACGGTGGCGAGGTCGACGCCGGCGACCTGTGCCTTGCGGCGCGTGGCCGGGGACGCCATCACTCGCGTCGCAGCCGCAAGGGCCGCGGCTGGCCCGGCCGCCGGGACGTTCGCCGCAGCGGCGGGCGCCGTGGCGGGCGCCGCGGCCGGCGCGCCGCCCTCGGTCTCGAAGGCGATCAGCTCGGAGCCGACCGCGACCATGTCGCCCGGCTGGCCGGTGATCGCGAGGACGCGCCCGCTGACCGGCGCCGGGATCTCGACCGCGGCCTTGTCGGTCATGACCTCGGCGATGACCTGATCCTCCTGGACCAGGTCGCCGACCTTGACCTTCCACTCGACGACCTCGGCGGACACCGTGCCTTCGCCCAGGTCCGGCATCTTGAAGACGAAGCGGCTCATGAGGCCTCCATGACGGCCTTCAGGGCTTTTGCGACGCGCGCCTGACCGGGGAAGTACTCCCACTCGAATGCATGCGGATACGGCGTGTCCCAGCCGGCGACGCGCAGGATCGGCGCCTCGAGATTCCAGAAGCAGTTCTCCTGCAGGGTCGCCGAGAGCTCGGCGCCGAAACCGGCGAAACGAGTCGCCTCGTGCACGATGACGCAGCGGCCGGTGCGCGCGACCGAGGCGCAAATCGTGTCCGCGTCGAGCGGCACCATGGTTCGCACGTCGATGATCTCCGCATCCAGGCCGAGGCCCTTCGCCGCGGCGTCGCTGACGTGCACCATGGTCCCGTAAGTCACGATGGTCAAGTCGTTGCCGCTGCGCGCAATCTCCGCCTTGCCGATCGGCACGGTGAAGTGACCCTCCGGCACCTCGCCCTTCGGGTGCGTGCTCCAAGGCACGGCAGGCTTTGCCGGGTCGCCGTCGAAGGGTCCGTTGTAGATCCGCTTCGGCTCGAAGTAGATGACCGGGTCGTCGTCCTCGATCGCGGCGATCAGGAGCCCTTTCGCGTCGTGGGGATTCGAGGGCATCACGACCCTGAGACCGGCGACGTGCGCGAACAGCGCCTCGGGACTCTGAGAGTGCGTCTGGCCGCCGCGGATTCCGCCGCCGCAGGGCGTGCGCACCGTGACCGGCGCCTTGAACTCGCCGGCGCTCCGGTAGCGGATGCGCGCGAGCTCGCTCACGATCTGGTCGTAGCCCGGGTAGATGTAGTCGGCGAACTGGATCTCGGCGACGGGCCTCAAGCCGTTGACCGCCATGCCGATCGCCGCGGCGATGATGCCGCCCTCCGCGATCGGCGTGTCCATCACCCGGCTCTCGCCGTACTTGCGCTGCAGGCCGTCGGTCACGCGGAACACGCCGCCGAAGAAACCGACGTCCTCGCCCAGCACGACGACCGAGGGATCCTGGCCGAGCTTGATGTCCATGGCCGAATTCAGGGCCTGGATCATGTTCATCTGCGCCATGGCGCTATTTCCCGGCCAGTTCCGCGCGCATCTCGGCTTCCTGCCGGCGCAAGTGCTCCGGCATCTCGGCGAACACGTCCTGGAACATCAGGCCCGGGTCGAGGCTCGGCCCTCCGGTCAGCGTGCCGAAGCTGACCGCTTCCTTCCATGAGCCTGCGACGTGCTCGTCAAGTTCAGCGACCAGCGCCTGGTGGCGCGCGTCCGACCATTCGCCGAGCGCGATCAGGTGGTTCTTGAGCCGCTCTACGGGATCGCCGAGCGGGAATTTCTGGTAGTCGTCCTTGGGCCGGTAGCGCGCGGCGTCGTCGCTGGTCGAATGCGCGGCGGCGCGGTAGGTGACGTGCTCGATCAGGGTCGGGCCGGCGCCGGTGCGCGCGCGCTCGGCGGCCCACTGCGTGACCGCGTGCACGGCGAGGAAGTCGTTGCCGTCGACGCGCACGCCTGCAATGCCGTAGCCGGGCCCGCGCGCCGCGAAGGTTTCGCGCTCGCCGCCCGCGTGGCCCTGAAAGGTCGAGATCGCCCACTGGTTGTTGACCACGCACAGGATCACGGGCGCCCGGTACACCGATGCGAATAGCAGCGCGTGGTGGAAATCCGCCGCGGCGCTCGAGCCCTCCCCGATCCAGCTCACCGCGAGGTTGTCCTCGCCCTTGATCGCCGCCGCCATCGCCCAGCCCACGGCCTGCGGGAACTGGGTCGCGAGGTTGCCGGAGATGGAGAAGATGTTGCCCTCGCGCCAGTGGTACATCACGGGCAACTGGCGGCCCTTGCACATGTCGCGCGTGTTCGAGAGGCACTGGCACATCAGGTCGAGGATCGGCCGGCCGCGCACGACGTGCAGGCCCTGGTTGCGGTACGAGGGAAACAGCATGTCCGTGGGCCGCAGCGCCATCGCCATCGCGACCGACACCGCCTCCTCGCCGTAGGAGCGTATGTAGAAGGAGATCTTCCCGGAGCGCTGGATGCGCTGCATGCGGTCGTCGAAGGCGCGCGTCAGCAGCATGTGGCGCAGCCCGATCTGCAGCTCTCCGGGATCGAGGTGCGGGTGCCAGGGGCCGACCGCGCGATGCTGGTCGTCGAGCACGCGCACGAGGCCTTCGGCTAGAAAGCGGATCCCGCTCCACGGACTGCCGGCATCGGGGCGCGCGATCTCGCCCGCGGGCGAGAGCTTCAGGTAGCTGAAATCAGGCGCATCGCCGGGCCGCGCGGGCGTCTTCGGCACGTGCAGGCGTGACTTCTTGACCATCGGTTCCCTTGCGGCGCGGCAGGCCCGGGCCTAGCCGCGCATCGTACCCGCAGGCAACGGCGTTTCGGGGTTTTCTTGTACTGTCCTGCAAAATAGTGAAATAATAATTTCGCAGATCCGACTGTCGTGAAAGGAATATCCCAGTGACGATCGATGCGACCGACCGGCGCATCCTGGACGAGCTGCAGCGCGATGGCGCCCTGTCGGCGGCCGACGTCGCGACCAGACTCGGCCTCTCGAACACGACCTGCTGGCGGCGCATCCAGCAGCTCGAGAAGGACGGCGTGATCCGCCGCCGCGTCGCGCTGCTCGACCGCACCGCACTCGGGCTCGACGTGATGGTGTACGTGCACGTGAAACTCCGCAGCCAAGGCCGCGATGCGCTTGCGCAGTTCGAACGCGCGATCCGCGACCGCCCCGAAGTGCTCGACTGCTGCACACTGACCGGCGAATGGGACTTCCACCTGCGCATCGTCACGCACGACATGAAGGAATACGAGGCGTTCTTCCTCGATCACCTGTCGAAGATCCCCAACGTACAGTCGGTGCATTCCTCGATCGCGGTCACCGTGATCAAGGAATCGACGGTGCTGCCGCTCGCGCGGGGCTGACCGGGACCACGGATGACATTCTACGCCCGCATCGGCGTAGAATGCCGCCGTCCACGACATGACCAACCGCGTTTTCAAACCGCTGCTGGAATCCCTGCTCGCCGGCTCGGGCGTGAGCATCGGCGGCGACCGGCCCTGGGATATCCGGGTCAACCGCGACCGGCTCTATCGGCGGGCGCTGCGCGGCTCCCTCGGTATCGGCGAATCGTACATCGACGGGGACTGGGACTGCGATCAGCTCGACGAGCTGTTCCGCCGCGTGCTGACGTCGGATATCCAGCACCGCCCCCTGCTCCGGGCCGCCGGGGCTTTGAAACGGCTGCAATCCCGCCTCACCAACCTGCAGACCAGGCGCCGCTCGCGCGCAGTCGCCGAAGAGCACTACGACATCGATCACCGGATGTACGCGCTGTTCCTCGGTCCGTGGAACCAGTACACCTGCTGTTTCTTCGACGGAACGGACGACCTCGAGCGGGCCGAAGTCCTGAAGCTCGAGATGCTGTGCGACAAGCTCGAATTGAAGACCGGCGACCGGCTGCTCGATATCGGCTGCGGCTGGGGCGGATTCGCGAAGTACGCGGCCCAGACCCGCGGCTGCGAGGTCACGGGCATCAGCCTGTCTGCGGAACAGATCCGCTACGCGGTCAATTACACGAAAGGCCTGCCGGTCACGATCCGCAAGCTCGACTACCGCGACCTGCCGGACTCGGGGCTGCCGCCATTCGACAAGATCTCGATCGTCGGCATGATCGAGCACGTCGGCTACAGGAACTACGCCGGCATCATGGACGTCGTGCACCAGATGCTGAAGCCGGACGGTCTCTTCCTGCTGCACACGATCGGCAACTGCGAGGAAACGACAGTCGTTGATCCCTGGATCGAGAAGTACATCTTCAGGAACTCCATGGCGCCCGCCATGCACCAGCTCTCGGGCGCGGCCGAGGGTCGCTTCGTGATCGAGGACTGGGAAAACTACGGGCGCTACTACGTGCCGACCCTGCAGGCCTGGTACGACCGCTTCAATGCCAACTGGGACCGGATCCGCGCGCTGCCGACCGCGAAGCCGTTCGACGAGCGCTTCCGCCGCCTGTGGAACTATTACCTCATGTCCAGCAAGGCGGCTTTCGAGGTCGAGTGGCTGCACCTGTGGCAGCTGGTCATGACGCGCCGCAATTCCGGCCGCGGCGTGTATCGGCGCGTGATGCGCCGGAGCCCCGACCAGCTGCAGCCGGCCGCCGCGCAGGCAGCACCGAAAAAGGCGCTCGAGGCCGCCTGATAGTTGGCGTTCACGTCTGTATCAGTATCCTGACACAAATATGGAGTTTTGTGTCATGATACTGATATGAGTGCACCAGCCAACCGTCGCCACGCCCTCTCCGGCCCGTCCCGCGCTGCGCTGTCCCGGCTCGGTGCGGATCTTGCGTTTGCCCGAATCCGCCGCGGTTTCAGCCTGCGTGAGGCTGCGGGGCGCCTGTACGTGAGCGTCAATACGCTGCGCAAGCTCGAGGCCGGCAATCCGGGCGTCAGCCTGGGCGCGCTGGTCAACGCGCTGCAGCTCTACGGATTGCTCGACCAGCTGCCCGCGCTTGCGGACCCGGCCACCGACCGAATCGGCCTTGCACTCGAGCGCCGCACGCTCCGCCGCGGCGCGAAGGGCGCGGCGGACTTCGATGTCTGATCGCGCGTTCGTTCATGCGCACGTGCCGGGCGCCGCCCTGCCGGCGCTCGTCGGTCAGGTGATCGTCATCGCGACCGGCAACGACGGCTTCTGCCGCTTCAAGTACGCGCCGGAATGGCTCGGCGCGGAGCACGCCTTTGCGCTCGATCCGGAAGCGCTGCCGCTGGAAAATACCGTCTTCGACTCCCCGCCGGGCTGGGAAGTCTTCGGTGCAATGCGCGACGCCGCTCCCGATCATTGGGGCCGCAAGCTGATCGAGCGCAGCCAGAATCGCCTCGGACTGAGTGAGCTCGAGTTCCTGCTCGCTGCCGGAGATGAGCGCACGGGCGCTCTCGGCTTCTCGACCGGGCGCGAAGCATCCGTCGGCTCGCCTGCCCCGTCGGTGACGCTGCTCGAGCGACTTGTGGAAGCGGCCGCGCGGGTCGAGCGCGACGAGCCGGTCGACGTCGATTTGCTGCGGCTTCTCTGGGCCGGCACCGGGACGCTCGGCGGCATGCGGCCGAAGACGACCGTCGAGTCGGGCGGGGCGCTCTGGGTCGCCAAGTTCCCGTCCCGCGAGGATCGGTATGCGATCACACGCTGGGAATTCGGCGCGCTGCGACTCGCTGGACGCTGCGGCCTGCGGGTACCGGAACACCGGCTGGAGACCGTGGGCACCCATCCGGTCCTCCTGACCGCGCGTTTCGACCGCCGCGCGCGCGGTGGAATCCGCGAGCGCGCGCATTACCTCAGCGGGCTCACGATGCTCGGCCTGCACGAGCGTGACTACGGCAGCGGGGGCTATGCTGACCTCGCGCTCTGGCTGCGCCGGCATGGGGCGGAACCAGCCGAGGACGTGCGCGAGCTGTTCCGGCGCATGGCTTTCAACGTGCTGATCGGCAACACCGACGACCACCTGCGCAATCATGCCGTGATCGATTTCGGTGAAGGTTACCGGCTATCACCCGCGTTCGACGTGATGCCCTGGCCGGCGAGCGGCGGTGAACGCGTCCAGGCGCTCGGCGTCGGCCGCCAAGGCCGGCTAGCGTCGATCGAAAACGTGTTGAGCGACGCGCAGCAATTCGGCCTGAAGCCGGACGCTGCCGCGGCGGAGTTGACGCGCCTGCAAGCCGTCATCCAGCGCGACTGGCGTGACGCATTCCGAAATGCGGGCGTTGCCGCACGTGAGCTTGCGCTCGTGGAGCGTGTCATTTCGCCATACACGCCATCGCGCGGCTGATGAAAGTCCAGCAGGGTCGGCACGATGTCGAAGCCGCCCGATTCGCCACATTGACCCTGATGTCGTACCTGCCGGGCGCACCACTCGTGACTGCTCACACGGCGCGAAGTTTCGCGGCTGCGGCTTCCAGGGTGGCGTCATCCTTGGCAAAGCAGAAGCGGATCAGCCGCGCGGACGGCGGCGCGTCGCAGAACGATGACAGGGGAATCGCGGCGACGCCGTGCCGGCGCGTCAGTTGCTCGCAGAAAGCCGCGTCCGGCAGGCCGGAGACCGCGGAATAGTCGGCGAGCATGAAGTAAGTCCCGTGCACGGGACGCAGCGCGAAGCGCGAGCCGGCGAGCAGTGCCGCGAAGCGGTCGCGGCGCGCCTGGTAGAACGCGCCCTGCCCGTCCGCGAACCCGGGCTGCTCGCGCAGGAAGTCCGCGATCGCGTGCTGCATCGGCGTCGAGACGGCGAAGGTGAGAAACTGGTGCACCTTGCGGAATTCCGCGGTGAGTGCCGGCGCGGCGACGCAGTAGCCGACTTTCCAGCCGGTGGCGTTGAAGGTCTTGCCGAAGGAGAACACCGCGAACGCGCGCTCGCGCAGCCGCGCGTTGCCGAGCACGCCGGCGTGGCGGCAGCCGTCGAACACGAGCGTCTCGTAGACTTCGTCCGACAGCACAAAAGCGTCGCGGCCCTCGAGCAGGTCTGCGATGCGCTCCCAGTCCGCGGCCTCCAGCACCGATCCGGCCGGGTTGAGCGGCGTGTTGACGATCAGCATGCGCGTGCGCGGCCCGATCGCGGCCGTGAGGCGTTCCCAGTCGATGCGGAAATCCGCGAGCGAGAGCGGCACGCGCAGGACGCGCGCGCCGGCGAGTTCCGCCGCCGGGCCGTAGGAGTCGTAGCTCGGGTCGAGCAGGATCACCTCGTCGCCCGCGCGCACGACGGCGTGGATCGCCGCGAACAGCGCCTCCGTGCCGCCGGCGCCGACCGTGACCTCGTTCGGCGCGTCGATGCGCCAGCCGTGCCGGCGCGCCGCGGACTCCGCGATCGCATCGAGCAGCGCCGGCAGCCCCGCCATCGGCGCGTACTGGTTGTGGCCGCGGGCCAGGTGCTCGGCGACCAGGGCACGCAGGCGCTCGGGCGGCTGGAAGTCGGGAAAGCCCTGGCCGAGGTTGATCGCGCCCGTCTCGGCCGCGAGCCGCGACATCACCGTGAAGATCGTGGTGCCGACGCGCGGGAGCTTCGAGTCCCGCATCACTCGTTGGCCGCGATCGCGCGCTGCACTTCCAGGTCCCGGCGCTTCTGCTGGCGGATCATGTACAGGCCGAAGACGGTCGTGAAGGTCGCGACGGCGAGCACGAGCAGCGTCGCGAGCGCGTTGATGTCCGGGCTCACGCCGAGCCGCACCTTCGAGAAGATGACCACCGGCAGCGTGCTCGAGCCCGGGCCGGTGACGAAGCTCGTGATCACCAGGTCGTCCCAGGAGAGCGTGAACGCGAGCAGCCAGCCGGCGAGGATCGCCGGCAGGATGATCGGCAGCGTGATCAGGAAGAACACCTTGGCCGGGCGCGCCCCGAGGTCCATCGCGGCCTCCTCGAGCGACTCGTCGAGCGTCGCGAGGCGCGACTGCACGACCACCGTCACGTAGGCCATCGAGAAGGTCATGTGCGCGATGGTGATGGTCGTGATGCCGCGGCCCTCCGGCCAGCCGATTGCCTGCTCCATGGCGACGAACAGCAGGAGCAGCGAGAGGCCCGTGATCACCTCGGGCATGACGAGCGGCGCGGTCGCGAGCCCGGTCAGCAGCGGCCGGCCGCAGAAGTGCCCGAAGCGCGCGAGCGCGAGGCCCGCGAGCGTGCCGAGCACGGTCGCGCCGGTCGCGTTCATGGCCGCGATCTTGAACGACAGCCAGGCAGCGCCGAGAATCTGCTGGTTGCGGAACAGCTCGCCGTACCACTTGGTCGAGAAGCCTCCCCAGACCGTTACAAGCCGCGACTCGTTGAACGAGAACGCGATCATCAGGACGATCGGCAGGTACAGGAACAGGAAGCCCGCGACCATCATCGCCGTGACGAAATGCGAACGGCGGTTCACCGGTGCGCCCCGAGCTGCTGGCCCTGCGAGCGCTGGTAGATCATGATCGGGATCACCAGCACGAACAGCATGACGATCGCGACCGCGCTTGCAACCGGCCAGTCGCGGTTGTTGAAGAACTCCTCCCAGAGCACGCGGCCGATCATCAGCGAGTCCGGCCCGCCGAGCAGCGCCGGGATCACGAACTCGCCCACCGCCGGGATGAACACCAGCATGCAGCCGGCGATGATCCCGGTCATCGTCAGAGGCACCGTGATGCGGAAGAAAGCCTTCACCGGCCGGCAGCCGAGGTTGGCGGCCGCCTCGAGCAGCGACTGGTCGAGTTTCTCGATCGCGGTGTAGAGCGGCAGCACCATGAACGGCAGGTACGAGTACACGATGCCGATGTACATCGCGAAATTCGTCTGCAGCATAACGATCGGCTCGTCGATGATCCCGAGCGCCATCAGCAGGTTGTTGATCACGCCGTTGTTCTTCAGGATGCCGATCCACGCGTAGACGCGCAGCAAGAACGAGGTCCAGAACGGCAGCATGACCAGCAGTAGCAGCAGGTTTCGCCAGGCGGCGGGGCTGCGCGCGATGCCGTAGGCCATCGGGTAGCCGATCAGCAGGCAGATCACGGTCGAGATCGCCGCCGTCCGGATCGAGTTCAGGTAGGACTTCCAGTACAGCGAGTCCTCGAGCAGGAACAGGTAGTTCTCGAAGCTGATGCGCAGCGCGATGACGCCGTCGGAGATCCAGGAGACGAGCGGCTGGTAGGGCGGCATCGCGAGCTGCATCTCGGACACCGAGATCTTCAGCACGATCAGGAACGGCAGCAGGAAGAACAGCGCGAGCCACAGGTAGGGCACGGCCGTGACCAGCGTACGCCCCGAGTAGCCCCGCGCGCGCAGTCCCTGCGAAGCCCAGCGCCAGGGACCGTGCGCGCGGATCCAGGCCAGGAGCTCGCCCAGCAGGAACGGCTTGCTCACTGCGTGACCACCACCGGGCTCGAGGAATCCCAGGACAGCCAGACCCGGTCGTCCCAGCGGATCCGCTCGCCGGTGCCGGTGCGCAGCGTGTTCGGCTGCGTCACGCGCATCTGCCGCCCGGTTGCGAGCTTCACCAGGTAGATGGACTGGTCGCCCCGGTAGGCGACCTCGGCGACCACGCCCTCGACGCGGTTGTCGCCGTCGCCGTCGGGGCGCTCGCGCGACAGGACGATCTTCTCCGGCCGGAGCGCGACCCAGACCGTCGCGTCGGGCGCGGCGCTGACGCCGTGGCCAACGTGGAAAGTGCCGCCGAGCTCGTCCGAAGCGACGCGCACGTAATCCGGCTCGTCCTCGACCAGGCGGCCCTCGAACATGTTCACCGAGCCGATGAAATCCGCGACGAAGCGCGAGCCGGGGTACTCGTAGATGTCGGAGGCGGTGCCGATCTGCGCGATTCCGCCGTGGTTCATGACGCCGATGCGCGTGGCGAGCGTCATCGCCTCCTCCTGGTCGTGGGTCACGACCACGAAGGTCACGCCGAGCTTCTCCTGGATGTTCAGCAGCTCGAACTGCGTGTGCTCGCGCAGCTTCCTGTCGAGTGCGGCGAGCGGCTCGTCGAGCAGCAGCAGTTTCGGGCGCTTGACCAGCGCGCGGGCGAGCGCGACGCGCTGGCGCTGGCCGCCCGAGAGCTGGTGCGGCATGCGCTTCGCGAACTGCTCCATGCGCACGAGCTTCAGGATATCCGTGACACGCTGGTCGATCTCGCCGGCCGCGACCTTGTCCTGGCGCAGGCCAAAGGCCACGTTCTTCTGCACGCTCATGTGCGGGAACAGCGCATAGGACTGGAACATCATGTTGACCGGCCGCTCGTAGGGCGGCGTCGCCGTGACGTCCGCCCCGTCGATCCAGATCCGGCCCTCGGAGGGCCGCTCGAAGCCCGCCATCATGCGCAGCAGCGTGGTCTTGCCGGAGCCCGAGCCGCCGAGCAGGCAGAAGATCTCGCCGCGGTAGATGTTGAGCGTGACGTCATCGACGGCGACGAAGTCGCCGAAGCGCTTGGTCAGCTTCTCGAGGCGGACGTAGGGTTGTGCGCCCGGGTCCTTCCAGGGCTCGTTCTTCTGTTCCGGTCTTGGGCTCGCCATGATCCCCCCGCTGACCGGCAGTCTACTGGCCCGTCTTGACCCGAGTCCATGCGCGATTGACCGCGCGGCTGTAGTCCTGTGACCGGGTAGCCGAGGGGTGGAGCCTGGCACGCATCTCTGCGTCCGGGTAGATCGACGGGTCGTCGCGCATGTCCTGCGCCACGAACGGCAGCGATGCCGCGTTGGCATTGGCATAGCGGATGTCGTTACTTATCGCGGCGATCACCTGCGGGTCCATCAGGAAGTTCAGGAACGCATGGGCGTTGTCCGGGTGCGGCGCGTCGGCCGGTATTGCCGCTGTGTCGAACCACATGGGTGCCCCTTCGCGCGGGATCACGAAGCGCACCGCCACCGGCGTTGCCGCGGAGGCCCCGCGATCGCGCGCCTGCAGCATCAGCCCGTTCCAGCTGAGCGACACGCAGATCCCGCCGCTCGCGAGCATCTCGACGTGCTGGCTCGAATCAAAGGCGCGCACGTAAGGCCGCACGCGCGCCACGGCCGCCTCCGCCTCCGCAAGCTCGTCCAGGTCCTCATTGTAGGAGACGTTGCCGAGCCAGATCTCGACGGCCTCGAAGGTATCCTCGGGCGCATCCAGCACCGTGATGCCGCAGGCCGCGAGCTTCGAGGCGATCGCGGGATCGAAGACCGCGGCCCAGCTGTCGATCATGTCGGTGCCGAGCGCCTTCTGTACCTGCACCGGGTTGTAGCCGATCCCGGTCGTGCCCCACATGTACGGGATGGCATGGCGGTTGGCCGGGTCGAAGCCGGTCATCCGTTCCAGGATCTCTGGGTCCAGGTTGGCGTGGTTCGGAAGCTTCGAGCGGTCGAGCGGCAGAAAGACGCCGACGCGCGCCATGCGGGCGAGGATGGTGGCCGTCGGAAAAACGACGTCGTAGCCGCTGCGGCCGGTCAGCAGCTTGGTCTCGACCAGCTCGTTGGAATCGTAGGTGTCGTAGACGACCTTGATGCCGGTCTTCGCCTCAAAGTCGGCGATCGTCGAGCGGCCGATGTAGTCGGTCCAGTTGTAGACGTTGACGACATTTTCCTCGGCGGCGGACTCTGTGCCTGCATCATCCCCGCCCTGCCCGCAGGCGGCGAGCAGGCAATTGACAACGGCAAGTGGCGGAAACCGGCGACGCATGCGGCAGCTACAAACCCGCTTTGATGCGCGTCCACGCGCGGTTCAGCGCGCGAAGAAAGGTTGCCGTGTGCGCCCTCTGCAGATGGAGTCCCTCTACTGAATCCATGGGCGGGTAGATGGCCGGGTCGCGAGTCAACGATTCGTCCATGACTGCAAGCGCGGCTGTGTTGCCGTGCGCATAGCCCAGCTCGCCGCTGATCGCGGCAATGACCTCGGGCTCCATCAGGTAGTTCAGGAATGCATGTGCGTTTTCGGGATTTGGCGCATCCGCCGGAATGGCGACCGCGTCTAACCAGAGCATCGAGCCCTCGCGAGGGTTGGCGTATGCAACCTGCACGGGCGTCAAGGCTTGCGCCCCGCGCGCCCGGGCCCGGACGACGTCGCCGTTATAACCAATCCACACGCAGATCTCGCCGCTCGCCAGGTCGTTAATCGCCTGGCCCGTACCGAAGTAGCGGACGAACGGCTGCACACGCCGCAACAACGCCTCCGCGGCCGCGAGGTCTTCCTCGGCCTGGCTGTTCGGATCGCGACCCAGGTAAATCAGCGCTGCCCCGAACACGTCGTCCGCAGAATCGACGAAGACAATGCCGCATGCCGCGAGCTTGGAGGCGAACGCCGGGTCGAACACCGCGCCCCAGCTGTCGAGCGTCGCAATGCCGAGCACGCGCTCGACCTGCGCCGGCACGTATCCGATGCCGACCGTGCCCCACATGTAGGGAATCGCGAATCGGTTGTCCGCGTCGCTGCCGGCCATCTTCCGCATGACCCAGGGATCCATGTTGGCCAGGTTCGGCAAAAGCGACTTGTCAAGGGGACGAAAAGCGCCCGCCTTCGCCAGCCGCTCAAATTTGGTCAGCGTCGGTACCACGACGTCGTACCCGGTTCGACCGGTCAGCAGCTTGGTTTCGAGCAGATCGCTGGAATCATAGGTGTCGTAGTTCACCCGGATGCCGGTTTTCGCCTGGAAATCCGCGATAGTCACGGGACCGATGTAGTCGGCCCAGTTGTACACGTTGACGACGTTCTCCAGCTGCGCCTGGCGTTCCTGCGTCGCGGCCGGCGTCCCGCCGCCGCAGCCGGCTGCACCGGCCGCCACCGCGAGCGCGAGAACCACGACTCCCGGGCTGCTTGCCCCCTTCACTGCCCGCTGCGGATACGCGTCCAGGCGCGATTCAGGTCGCGGCTGAATTCCTGCGACTCGACCAGGTCCGGGTGCAGGCGCGCGCGCACCTCGGCGGTCGGGTAGATGCCCGGGTCGTTCTTGATGTCGTCCGCGACGAATGGCAGCGCCGCGGCGTTGCCGCTCGCGAAGCGCGTCTTGTTGGTCACCCTGGCGATGACCTCGGGATCCATCAGGTAGTTGAGGTAGGCGTGCGCGTTGTCCGGGTGCGGGGCATCCGCCGGGATCGCCAGCAGGTCGAAGTAAATGATCGCCCCTTCCATCGGGATCGCATAGCGGACCGTCACGGGCCTGGTCGCCGCCGCGCCGCGGTCCCGCGCCTGCAGGATGTCGCCGCTCCAGCCGAGTGCCACGCAGACTTCACCCGAAGCGAGGTCGTTGATGTACGACGAAGAGTGGAAATAACGAATGTACGGCCGCACCGCCATCAACGCGTCTTCCACGACCTTGAGGTCTTCGGGCCTCTCACTGTTCGCGTCGAGCCCCAGGTAGATCGCGACCGTGCTCGATACGTCGCTCGGCGCGTCCAGCATCGTGATGCCGCACTTGGCGAGTTTCGCCGCGTTGGCCGGGTCGAGGATCGCGCTCCAGCTGTCGATCGTGTCGGTGCCGAGCGCGCGCTTGACGAGCTCCGCGTTGTAGCCGATGCCGACCGTGCCCCAGAGGTAGGTTAGCGCGTACTGGTTGCCCGGGTCGTGCGCGGCGATGCGCTGCATGATCTCCGGGTCCATGTTCACGAGGTTCGGCAGCTTCGACCTGTCGAGCGGCAGGAACACGCCCGCCTTGATCTGGCGCTCGAGGAAGGGCCCGGTCGGCACCACCACGTCGTAGCCCGAGCGGCCGGCGAGCAGCTTGGTCTCCAGCACCTCGTTCGAGTCGAACACGTCGTAGGTGACCTTGATGCCGGTCCTGGCTTCGAAGTCGGAATTCGTGGTCTCGGCGATGTAGTCCGACCAATTGAGGACGCTGACGACCTTCTCTTCCGGGGCCGGGGCGCCTGCGGCGCTGTCCGGTTCCTGCTTGCCGCCGCAGGCGGCGAGCGCGGCGAACGCCGCGACGGTCCAGGGTCGAATCGCGCGCACCCTGTTTCTCTCCGCTCAGCCGACGCCGATCTCGCGCGCCGTCAGGTCGAGGCAGAGCCTCGCCTTGGTGACCAGCTCGTCTACGTTTTCCTTGGTCATCACGAGCGGCGGAGCCATGATCATGGTGTCGCGCACGGCGCGCATGATCAGGCCGTTCCTGAAGCAGTGCTCGCGGCACACCAGGCCGACCGCGCCGCGATTGCGGAAGAACGTCCGGCTGCCCTTGTGCGCGACCAGCTCGATCGCGCCCAGCATGCCGATGCCTCGCACCTCGCCGACCAGCTTGTGGTCCGCGAGCTCGCGGATGCGCTTCTGGAAGTAAGGCGCGGTCTCCTCGCGCGTGCGCTCGACGATCTTCTCGCGGCGCATGATATTGATGTTCTCGATCGCGACCGCGCAGCACACCGGGTGCCCGGACCAGGTGAAGCCGTGCGCGAACTCGCCGCCCTTCTCGATCAGCACGTCCGCCACCCGGTCCGACACCATCGCCCCGCCGAGCGGCTGGTAGCCGGACGTGAGGCCCTTGGCGATGGTCATGAAGTCGGGTTCGATGCCGTAATAGTCGCTGCCGAACCATTGCCCGGTGCGGCCGAAGCCGCAGATCACCTCGTCCGCGATCAGGAGGATCCCGTACTCGCGGCAGATCCGCTGGATTTCGGGCCAGTAGGTCGACGGCGGCACGATCACGCCGCCCGCGCCCTGGACCGGCTCGCCGATGAAGGCGGCGACGCGCTCCGGCCCGAGCTCCTCGATCTTCTCGGCGAGGCGTCGCGCGGCGCGCAGGCCATATTTCTGCGGCGAGACGTCGATACCGTTCTCGTACCAGTACGGCTGCTCGATGTGCACGATGTCCGGTATCGGCAGCCCGCCCTGCGCGTGCATGAAGGCCATGCCGCCGAGGCTGGCCGCCGCCACGGTGCTGCCGTGGTAGGCGTTCACGCGGCTGATGACGACCTTGCGTTGCGGCTGGCCGAGCAGCTCCCAGTAGCGGCGCGCCATGCGCAGGATCGTGTCGTTCGCCTCGGAGCCCGACTGCGTGAAGAACACGCGGTGGAACTGCGGCGGCGTCAGCTCGTCGAGCAGCTGCGCCAGCTCGATCGCGGGCGTGTGCGAGCTCTTGAAGAAGCTGTTGTAGTACGGCAGCTCCTTCATCTGGCGCGCGGCGACGTCGGCCAGCTCGTGCCGCCCGTAGCCGATGTTCACGCACCAGAGCCCGGACATCGCGTCCAGGATCTTCTGGCCCTCGGAATCGTAGAGGTGCACACCCTCGGCGCGCGTGATGATGCGCGCGCCCTCCGCGGCCAGCGCGCGGAAATCCGTGAACGGGTGCAGGTAGTGCCGGGAGTCGAGCTCCTGCCAGTCGCGTGTTCCGCGTGCGGTGATCTTCGGCTTCGCACTCATGACAGGTTCCCCGGCGTCAGACGTTCAGCAGCAGGTGTTCCCGTTCCCACGAGCTGATCACCCGCGAGAACGTCTCGTACTCGTTTTCCTTCACCGCGCAGTATGCCGCAACGAAGCGCTCCCCGAACACCTCGACCAGCGGCTTGCTCGCCTGCAGCATCGCGAGCGCGTCGGCGAGCGAGCGCGGCAGCGAGAACGGCAGGTCGTAGGCGGATCCGGTGATCGGCGCGGTCGGCTTCAGCCCCTCGATCATGCCGAGGTAACCACAGGCGAGCGAGGCCGCGATCGCGAGGTAGGGATTCGCGTCGGCGCCGCCCAGGCGGTTCTCGACGCGCCGCGCCTGCGGCTCGGACACCGGCACGCGCAGCCCCGCGGTGCGGTTGTCGAAGCCCCACTGCACGTTGATCGGTGCCGAGTGATACCGGGTGATGCGCCGGTAGCTGTTGACATTCGGGCCGAACAGCGACATCGCGGACGGCAGGTACTTCTGCAGCCCCGCGATGAAAGACTCGAACAGCGCCGAGGGCTTGCCCTCCGCGTCGCTGAAGATGTTGTCCCCGGTCTTCGCGTCCACGATGCTCTGGTGGATGTGCATCGCGCTGCCCGGCTCGCCGGCGAGCGGCTTGGCCATGAAGGTCGCGTACATCTTGTGGCGCAGCGCGGCCTCGCGCGCGGTGCGCTTGAACAGGAAGGCCTGGTCGGCGAGGTCGAGCGCGTCGCCGTGGTTCAGGTTGATCTCCATCTGCGCCGCGCCTTCCTCGTGGATCAGCGTGTCGATGTCGAGATCCTGCGCCTCGCAGAACTGGTAGATGTCGTCGAACAGCGGGTCGAACTCGTTGACCGCCGCGATGCTGTAGGCCTGCCGGCCGATCTCCGCGCGGCCCGAGCGGCCGACCGGGGGCTTCAGCGGATAGTCGGGGTCGGTGTTCGGCTCGACCAGGAAGAACTCGAGCTCCGGGGCGACCACCGGCCGCCAGCCCTTCGCTGCGTACAGGTCGAGCACGCGGCGCAGCACGTAGCGCGGCGCCATCGGCACCGGACGGCCGTCGTCGTAGAAGCAGTCGTGGATCACCTGCGCGGTCGGTTCCGCCGCCCAAGGCACGACGCGGATCGTATTCGGGTCGCCGGTCAGCGCGATGTCGATCTCGGACGGGTGGATCGAGCTGTCATCCGACGGGTACTCGCCGGTGACCGTCTGCAGGAAGATGGATTCCGGCAGGCGCATGCCCTCGTCTTCGGCGTACTTCGCCGCCGGCATCACCTTGCCGCGCGCGACGCCCGCCATGTCCGGGACGAGCGCCTCGACCTCGGTGATGCCATGGCCCTTCAGGAACTGCTGGATGTCGCTCATCGGGCGCGCCTCTTTGCGTGCTCGCGCCCTGCCTGCCCGAAGGCCGCAAACAGCGCGCGCGAGAACGGGTTTTCCATCACCTTCCACTCCGGGTGCCACTGCACGGCCAGCGCGAAGGTTTTCGCGCCGTCGATGCGGAAGGCCTCGATCACGCCGTCGCTCGCCGTCGCTTCCGCGACCAGGCGCGGCGCGAGGCGTTCGACGCCCTGCGAGTGCAGCGAGTTCACCCGCAGGGACCGGCCGCCGGCGATCCTGTGCAGCAGGCCGCCCTCGACCAGCGCGATCTCGTGCGCCGGGCCGTATTGCTCATCGAGCGGCTGCTCCTTGTCCTCGCGGTGATCGAGGTTGCCCGGCACATCCTGCAGTTTCTGCGTGAGCGTGCCGCCGAGCGCGACGTTGATTTCCTGGAAGCCGCGGCAGATACCGAAGATCGGCAGCCCGGCATCCAGGGCGCCGTTGATCATCGGCAGGGTCGTCGCATCGCGCTCCGGGTCGTGCCAGGTACCCGGCGCCGACTGCGGGCCGAGATAGCGGCGCGGCTCCACGTTGGAGGGGCTGCCGGTGAACAGGATCCCGTCGAAGGACGCGAGCCACTCCCGCAGGTGACGCTCACCCAGCGCCGGGATCAGGACCGGCACGCCATCCGCCGCCTGGACCACGGCATTGATGTACTTCTCGCCCACGCAATGGAACCAGTGCGAGCCCAAAAGGCGGCGGTCGGCCGGGATTCCGATGATCGGCTTGCGCATAGGGTTCTGTTAATTATTTTGAACGGACCCCGGTATTGAGGCCCGTTCCACGGGGCATATTGTCGCACAACCGGGGGTCCCGGCGCCCCGGGGGAATTCGGGGTCAAGCCCTATTCTGTCAGCCCACAAGCGGCCATTTCGACCGGATTATGTTGCATCTCAGGAACCTTGCCGGCCACGCTCGGGGCTGGGTATCCTGCCTCGCGGCCATTCCCGGCTCGCGATACAAGATCTTAAACGCCCGGTGACGAATGGCCCTGACCCGCGACGAGTTTTCCAATGCCGAGGCTTTCCTCGCCGCGCATCCCGCGGTGCGCGCGATCGACCTCCTGCTCCCGGACTTGTCCGGTGTGCTGCGCGGCAAGCGCGTGGACAAGAGCGACCTCGCCGGCGTCTATCAGCGCGGCCTGTTCCTGCCGGGCTCGATGTTCGCCCTCGACGTGCTGGGCGGCGCGGTCCAGGCGACCGGTCTCGGCTTTGACGAGGGGGACGCCGACCGCGCCTGCGTCCCGGTCCCGAGGACCCTGTACCCCACGCCCTGGCTGGGCCCGGGCATCGCACAGCTGCAGGTGCAGATGCTCGACCACGACGGCGGCCTGTTCTACGGCGACCCGCGCCACGTGCTGGGCGCAGTGCTGCAGCGCTACGCGGCGCGCGGCTGGCAGCCGGTCATCGCCGTCGAGCTCGAGTTCTACCTGGTCGATGTCGAGCGCACGCCGGCGGGCCACGCGCAGCCGCCGAAGTCGCGCTACACCGGCCGGCGCGAGGCGCGCACCCAGGTGAGCTCGATGGCCGACCTCGAGTCGGTCTCCGACATCCTCGCCGAGATCAAGGCCACCTGCGAGGCGCAGGGCGTGCCGACCGGCGCCGCGCTCGCGGAGTGCGGCCCGAACCAGTGGGAGGTGAATCTCCGCCACGTCGACGACGCCCTCGAAGCCTGCGACCAGGCCATCCGCTTCAAGCGCATCGTCAAGGGCGTCGCGCACCGGAACGGCATCGAGGCGACATTCATGGCGAAGCCCTACGGCGACGCGCCGGGCAGCGGCATGCACCTGCACGTGAGCGTGCTCGACCGCGACGGGCGAAATGTGTTCGCCTCCGACGACGTGCTCGGCAACGACCTCCTGAAGCAGGCCGCGGCGGGACTGCTCGACACCATGGCCGACGGCATGGCGATCTTCGCCCCGAACGCGAACAGCTACCGGCGCCTGCGCCCCGAGCTGTACGTGCCGATGAACGCGACTTGGGGCTACAACAACCGCGGTGTCGCGGTGCGCGTGCCGGTCTCGGGCTCAGTCGATCGCCGCCTCGAGCACCGCGTCTCCGGCGCCGACGCCAATCCCTACCTGGTCGCGGCCACGGTGCTCGCCGGCATGCTGCACGGCATCGAGAAGCGGCTGACGCCGGCCGCCCCGCTCAGCGGCAACGCCTACACGCAGCGCCTCACGGCGCCGCGGCTGCCGGCGGACTGGCCGACGGCGCTCGCGCGCTTCGGCGCGAGCGCCTTCATGGGCGAGTACTTCGGCGAGCGCTTCGTGACGCTCTACGAGCTGACCCGCCGCGGCGAGATGCAGGACTTCAACGCGCGCCTCACGGCGCTCGACTACAGCTTCTACCTGGAGCAGGTGTGAGCGAGCGGCCCGCCGACAGCTGGTACGAGGCCACCGCGCGACGCGACGCGCCGCTGCCCGCGCTCGAGGGCGACATCCAGGCCGACGTCTGCGTCGTGGGCGCCGGCCTCTCCGGCTGCTCGACCGCGCTGCACCTGGCCAAGCGCGGCTACAAGGTGGTCGTCCTGGAGGCCGAGCGCATCGGCTACGCCGCGTCGGGCCGCTCGGGCGGACAGATCATCCCGGGCTGGGCCGGCGGCATGGACAAGATCGCCGGACAGCTCGGCAAGGCTGACGCAAAGCGGGTCTGGGATTTCAGCATCGAGGGCATCGAGCTGACGCGCGAGCTCATCGAACGGAACCGGATCGACTGCGACCTCGCCTGGGGCCACGTGCACGCCGCGCTGAAGCCGCGCCAGCGCCTGGAACTCCTCGACATGCAACGCGGGCAGGAGGGCGAATTCGGCTACCGCAAGCTGCGCTTCATGGAGCGCGCCGAAACCGAATCGTGGATCGCGAGCAAGCGTTACATCGCCGGGCTCTACGACGCCGGCGCCGGGCACGTGCATCCGCTGCGCTACACGCTCGGCGTCGGCCGGGCCGCGATCGCGGCCGGCGCGCAGGTCTTCGAGAACAGCGAGGTCACCGGCCTCACCTACGGCCCGACGGCCACCGTCAAGACCGCCAAGGGAAGCGTCCGCGCCAAGTTCGTCGCGCTTTGCGCCAACGTCGGCCACGTCGGCCTGTCAGACCGCCTGGCGCGCAAGCTGATCGGCGTCGCCTCCTACGTCGTCGCGACGAAGCCGCTTGGCGAGGCGCGCGCCAGGGCGCTGCTCAAGGACAATATCGCGGTCGCCGACCTCAACTGGATCATTGACTACTACCGCCTCTCCGCGGACCAGCGGATGCTGTTCGGGGGCCGCGTCAGCTACTCGGGCATCGACCCGCTCGGCACGACGCGCGCGACGCGGCAGCGCATGCTGAACGTGTTCCCGCAGCTCGCCGACGTCGAGATCGACTACGCCTGGGGCGGGATGATCGACATCACGATGAGCCGGCTGCCGAACTTCGGGCGGCTCGAGCCGAACGTTTATTACCTGCAGGGCTACTCCGGCCACGGCATGGTCGCGACCACGATTGCAGGCCGCCTCGCCGCCGAGGCAATCGCCGGCCAGGCCGAACGCTTCGACGTCATGGCGCGCATCAGGCACCACGACTTCCCGGGCGGCCGGCTGTTGCGCCGCCCGACACTCGTGATGGCAATGACCTGGTTCCGGCTGCGGGACCTGCTGCCCTAAGACGCCCGATGGGGTCGGAAGGCGTCCAGGGACTCGACGGGAGCGCCGGCCACGATTTCCTGCGCGATGCATTGGCCGACAATCGGCGCGAGCGTCACACCGCTGTGCATCACGGCGAGATAGACGTCCGGGCGCGCCGGCGAAGCGCCGAGCACCGGATAGCCGTCGAGCGGCATCGGCCGCCAGCAGATGCGCGCGTCCTCGAAGCGGGCCGCCGTCAGACCCGGCACGAAGCGCAGGGCCGCGAGGCGCATCCGCTCCGCGTGCTGGAGCGCAATTTCCTGTGCCGGGAATTCGCTCGGCTGTTCCTGCAGCCGCAGCGCGTGCGCCTCGGTCGCCGGCGGGCCAGCCTCCTCGCCCAGCACGATGCGGCCGTCGTCGCGTTGGTGGAGGTGCACGCCCGGCATCCACAGCACGCGCTGGACGAGGCGCGGCATCGGCCCGGTAATGACTGTGACTCCCGGCGAGTCGCGCTGCGGGACCTCCCAGTCCGCGAAGCGAAGGCTGGCATCGGCCGCAGCGCCGGTCGCGAGCACGAGGCGATCGGCGGCGATGTCGCCACGGTCGGTCTGCACCGCCCGGAGCCGGCCACCCGCGATGGCGACACCCGTCAGCTCGCAGGGATACGTGACACGCGCACCGCGCGCGGTCGCCGCGTCGAGGAAGGCCCACGTCGCCGCGACCGGATCCGTCGCGCCGTCGTGCCCGGAGAACACGACTTTATTCAGCCCGGTGAAATCGACGTTCGGCTCGAGCGCCGCGAGCTCGGCGCCGGCGACGATCCGCGTCGCTTCGCCCCAGGCTGCCTGCTCCGCCACGCGCCCGGCGAGCGCCACCTCAAGTGTCGCGTCGGCAATGCCTTCGAGCGAACCGCCCCAGCGCACCGGCAGCTTCAATTCGGGCTGCAGTGACCGCCAGCGCGCGAGGCCCGCCTGGTTGAGCGCGTGGTAGGCCCGCGGCTGCTTCGACCAGGTGGCGTTGATCCAGGCGAAGGAGCCGCGGCTCGCGCGTGTCGCGGGGCCCGCGCGGTCGATCACCGTGACGTCGGCGCCCGCCTGCGCCAAGTGCCAGGCCGCGGACGCGCCGATGATGCCGGCACCGGCGACGACCACCCGCAGCCGCGCCGCGGCGCCGGCCCGCGCCGCGAATGTCGCCGCGATGCCGAGTTGCAGGAAGCGGCGCCGGTCAAGAACGGTCATAGGCCTGCCGCTCGAACCAGTTGTCGCGGTAACAGCGCCGCCCGCAGGCGAGCTGCCAGAGGCTCGAGGCCGCATACGCCGGCAGGAACAGCGGTCCCCATTGCTCGTACTGGCGCACGTGCACGTGCTCGTGGGCGCGCGACGCCTCGAGCGCTGGCGCGTCGATGCCGAGGATCACGTGACCCAGCGTGATCGCGCGCCAAGGCAGCGCGATGCGCGCCGGGCCGAGCCAGGTTCCGACGAGGCCGCCGCCGACTTCCAGCACGCCGGCGACACGCCGTGCCTGGCCGCCGAGCAGCAAGACTGCGGCAGCAAGCATCAGCCCGATCGCTGTGTTCGGGCTCGCCCACGCGTACGACCCCAGTCTTCTCGTCATGACTGCTACTTAAGAGCCGGCCGGCGGCGCCTGCGCCACTTGATCTGAAACTCGATCTCCTCCCCGATGTTGGAGCGCTCGTGCTCGACGTTGAACACCGCGCCGGCCGGAACGAAGACTCTCTCGCCGGCGATCTGAATCGCAAAACGACGGCCGGTCGCCACCGCATCCGCGAGGCGTCGCAGCTTCCTCGCAAACTCGGCATTCGAGTAGCCCTTCTCGATGTCCCGCATCCGCTTCGCCGCCATGCAACTGCCCCTGTCAGTGTTCCGGAACGACCACGCCGCGCACCCCGGACATTCGCAACCCGAGCTGCGGCAGTCCGAAGCGCGCGGTCTCGTCCACGATCTGGCCGAGGATCTCGCGCGCCCTGGCCTCGTTGCTGACCAGTCGTGGAGTGCCGCTCGTCGTCAGCCGGTCGCCGTACCCGAGCTCCACCGGGTGCAGCACGATCTCGGCGAGCTCGCCGCCGGCAAAGCGGACTTCGGCGATCACGGTCTGGAAGGTGAAGGCGTTCGCGAAACTGCCCGTGTTGAGCGGCGCGGTCAGATCGTACTCCGTCACGCGCCCCGGATACACCCAGGTATTCTCCAGCAGCCCGCGGTTGCGCGCGAACAGGTCGTGCGGCAGGAGTTCCTGCACGTCGCTCCAGAAGAAGTTGCCGAGTCCGTAGAAGATCGGCCGCTTGCCGCGCGCGGGCGAATTGTAAATTTCGACTGGGCCGAGGTTGTGGTTGCCCGTGGTGACGAACACGTCGGCGCCGGAGTCGACGGCGCCGCGCGCCAGCTCCTTGAGGAAGTTCGCCGCGCCGCGCGGACTGCCGGAATCGTCGCAGCCGGTCGAGCACTCGTGCGCGTGAATCGCGGCGATCACGAAGTCCGCGTTCAGCTGCGCCGCGCGGATCGCGGCGTAGATCTCGCGCAGGTCCTCCGGATCCATCGCGTGCTCGCGCGAATACCGGTCGGCCTCGCGGTATTGCGTGCCGAAGAGACTGCCCTGCTTCGGCACGTCCTTGCAGTTGACGCCGTGCAGCGCGCACTGCACCTGGGCGATCGCCTTGATCGCCGGGCGCGGCGCGAGCAGCGTCTCCTGCAGGTGCAGCGCGCTGAGGCCCGGACGTCCCGGTGCGGTCGGCGCCCGCGGCAGCGAGTTGCTGGTTGGCCGGAAGGTGGAGGCGAAGGAGACGACGGCGATGCGGCCCGCCGGGCTTTCGAAATAGGCGGGCGCGCGCGCGATCCCGTGCGTGTCGCCCGTGCCGGCGTGCGGGATGCCGGCCGCGTCGAGCCAGCGCGAGGTCTCGCGCATGCCCTCGAGGCCCCAGTCGAGGCTGTGATTGTTGGCACGGCCGACGATGTCGAAACCCATCGACTTCAGGTCGTGCGCGACCGCCGGCAGCGACGCGTTGGTCCAGTCGCCGTCCCAGGAATACGGCGAGCCCGTGAAGGTGCGCGGGTCGAAGATCGTGGTCTCGAGGTTGCCGAAGGTGACGTCCGTGCCGCGCAGGATCTCGAGGACTTTCGCGAACGCAGGCATGGACTCCGCCTGCTGCGAGAGCGGGCGCGAAATGATGAGGTCGCCGACCGCCGCGGCCGTGAAGCCGTCCGGCACGCTCGCCTGCATTTCGGCCGCAATCGGGCGTTTCGGATCGAGGCGGCTCGCGTCGCGGATGGTCGGGTCGGCCGGCCCGAAGGGCGGTTCGGCGGCGAACGCCGCGGGCGCGGCGACAGCGGCCAAAAGCGCGAGCAGCAAATGGTGTCGGTTCATGGCTCAGCCCAGCAGTCCTGCATCGTATGGGTACTGCGAAAGCACGATCGGCCCCTCGGCGGACACCCAGACTTCGTCTTCCAGCTTGACGCCGTCCTTCGCGCCCACCTTGCCGGCGTAGCACTCGACGGCCAGCACCATGTTCTCCCGGAACTCGCCTTCCGGCATCTCCGTGTAGGGATCGCCCGGCAGCGGGATGTTCGGCGACTCGTCATCCACGCCGATGCCGTGCACGATGACGCCGTAGGCCTGCTCGCGATAGGCGGCCGGCAGCGGCGGGCAGCGCGCCACGAAGTCCGAGAACGCGAGCCCCGGCCGGATGATCTCGCTGCAGCCGCGCACGAAGTCGTGGGCGACCTTGTAGGCCTCCTGCTGCGCCGGGCTCGCCGTCTCGCCGCACAGGAAGGTGCGCGAGAAATCCGCCACGTAGCCTTCCGGCCCGATCGCGTCCGTGTCGATCGCGACTAGGTCGCCGGGCTCGACCCGCTTGTCGTCCGCCTCGTGCAGCCAGGGATTCGTCTTCTGGCCTGAGACGATCAACCGCGTGAAGCACTGCTCGCCGCCCAGCGCGAGGATCCGGTGCCAGAAGATCGCGAGCAGCTCGTTCTCGGTGATGCCGGGCCGTACCGCGCGCTCCAGGTCGGCGAGCGCCGCCTCGGCCACGGCGCAGGACTGCCGCAGCAGCTCGACTTCGTCCGCAAGCTTGATGATGCGCGCCGCCGACATCGCGCGGTCGGCGTCCGTGAGCGAAAGGCCGCGCGCCTGCAATGCCGCGTAGCCGTTGTAGTCGAGCACGTCGATGCCGATGCGCTCAGCGGCGATCCCCTTTTCCGCGAGCACGTCGCGGATCTGCTGCGCCCAGACGCGTGCCTTGCCGGGAGAATCCGCGTCCGTGACCCGCGCCTGCCAGAACATCGAGGGGCGCACGTCATTCCAGTAGGGTCGCTGGCGGAACTCCGCGCCGCCGTACTCGAAGATGACGGGCTCGCCCGCGGCGGGCACGACCACGTAGTGCGCGATGTTCACCGCCGTCCAGAGCGGCATCACGGCGACGCCGGTGCAGTAGCGGATGTTCACGGTGTCCGTGAGGACGAGCGCGCCGATGCCCTGCGCCGCCATGGCGCGCTGCACCTTGGCGAGGCGGTCGCGCCGCAAGCGGGCAAGATCGACCACGGATTCCCCCTGCGCCGATTATGATGAGGCACCGCACACGCAGCAATCCGGAGCCCCGCATGCGCGCGACCTCGACCCTCGCATTCATCGCCCTCCTCGCTGCCGCGCCGGCCGTCGCCGAACCCGTCGCGCTGATCGCCGATCGCGTAATCGACGGCGTGAGCGACCGCGCGCGCGAGAACACAGTCGTGGTCGTGGACGGCGAGCGTATCCTCGCGGTCGGCGACCGATCCGTGATTCCGGCGGGCGCCAGGGTGATCAACCTGCCCGGCCGGACCCTGATGCCGGGTTTCATCAATTGCCACGAGCATCCGCTGATGTACGGCGACGACTACCAGAACGCGCACCTGCAGGCGTCGTCCGCCTACAAGGCGCTGATGGGGCTCGCCGCGTTGCAGCGCATGCTGCTTGCGGGCTGGACATCGGTGCGCGTCATGGGCGACGCCGACGTCTACTACGCCAACCAGGATATCCGCAGGACCGTGGATGCCGGTGTCTTCGTCGCGCCGCGCCTGACCGGCGCGGGGCATTACCTCTCAATCACGGGCGGCGGCGGCGACGTCAACTACATCTCGCCGGAGCAGAGCGTGATCGCGGACGGGCTCGTGGTCGATGGTCCCGACGAGGTCCGTAAGGCGGTACGCGAGGAGATCAAGTTCGGATCCGACTGGATCAAGCTGCTGGTGACCGGCGCCTACCAGTCGGTCGGCGACGACCCGCGAAACGTCGCGTTCAGCCCGGAGGAACTCGAGGCCGCCGTCTCCGAGGCGAACCGTCACGATGTGCCGGTCGCCGCGCACGCCCACGCCACGGACGGCATCAAGCAGGCCGTCGCGGCCGGTGTCCGCTCGATCGAGCACGGCACCTTCATCGATGACGAAGCCATGCGGATGATGGCGGACCAGGGCACGTTCCTGGTGCCGACCATCTACGTCGGCGACTACTACAACGAGGGCGACAAGCTCCGCGCGCAGGACAAGAACGACGACTACGTCAAGAACATGCGCGGCAAGTTCCTCGCCGCCGTCGGCCGCGCGCACAAGGCGGGGGTCAAGGTCGCGGTCGGCGTCGACCTCGGCGGTTACATGACCGATCCGGTCGTCTTCGTGCGCGAGATGGCCGTGCTGGTCGAGGCCGGCATGACGCCGATGGAGGCCATCCAGGCCGGCACGCGGGTCGGCGCGGAACTGCTGCGCTGGGACGACCGACTCGGCACGGTGCAGGCCGGCAAACTCGCCGACCTCGTCGCGGTCAGCGGCAACCCGCTCGACGACATGAAGGCGCTCGAGAACGTCGAGTTCGTGATGATCGGCGGTCGCGTGGTGAAGGCGCCAGGAGTCGACACGACGCTGACCGGCCGTCTCCTGCCGCCGGACTAGCCGGCGCCGGCCTGCTTGGACATGGGCACGAACTCGATCGACACCCCGTCGCCCAGGTTCCACTGGATGGGCGCCGCGGCGATGTAGCCCCGGGCTTCGTAGAGCCGCCGCCCGGGCAGCGTTGCCATCATTTCGAAACGCGTGAAGCCGTTCACCCGGGCCGCGTTCTCGCAGTATTCCAGGATGGCCGTGCCGATGCCCCGCCGCGCAAGCGCGGGATGTACGAAGAATGCGCGGATCTTCGCGGCATCCGATCGCGGATCCAGCAGGCCGCTGTCCCGGCTCGGCTTCTGGTCGCCGCCGAACAGCGTGCGGCGCCCCCGCGAGCTGACCGCCGCACTCCACGACCACGAAGGTCCCGTCGCGCACGAGCTGCGTATCGACGCCGAATGCGCTTTGCAGCGCGCTCTCGACCTGCGCCTCGGAGTAGCAGTCCCGCGAGAGCTCCCGCGCCGAGAGCGCGATCAGCTCCCCGATGGCGCCCACATCGGCGAGATTCGCAAGTCTCAGGTGACAGCCGGCGGGCAGCATAGGTCGCGATGCAATCCGATTATGATGGCGCGCCGCAGTCGCGGTAAACGGGGGAGGCTGTGATGCAGGCGACCGAACTCGGGCAACTCCCCTGGCTCGCGCCGACGCTCGGGGCCTTCTTCGCCTGGGGCCTCGCCCAAGGCCTGGTCAAGAAGTACATCGGCGAGGTCTCCGCGGCGAGTTTCTGCCTCTATTACGCGATCGCGAATGCCGTCGTGAATGTCGCGTTCTGGGCGATTCAGGACGCCCCGCCCGCATTCGCGCCGGAGGGCCAGCAGTTCGCGTTCTGGGGCCTGCTCGCCTACGTGCTCGACGGCATCGCGTGGATCTTCTACTACCAGTCGCTCACTTACGGCCCGATCTCAATTGTCGGCACGCTGTCGGCGGCCTACCCCGCGCTTACGGTCATCTTCGCGCGCAGCTTCCTCGGCGAGGATCTGACGCTCACGCAGGGTTTCGGCGTCGCCGCCGTGCTGATCGGCTGCCTCGCGCTCGCCTGGTCACCGCCGGATTCGAAGACCGCGACCAATGGCCGCTGGAAAATCCTGGCCGGGATCGCGCTCGTCATCTGGGGCGTGAGCGGGACGCTGATCCGGTACGCCTACAGCTTTCCGAGCGCGCACGAGGCGAACCTCGCACTGTTCATCGCCATCGGCGGACTCGTCACGCTGGGCGCGTACGGCGTCCTCAAGGGCGCGTTGCACAGCGCCTCGCGCACGGAGTGGCTGCGCTCCGTCGGCCCGATGTCGACCATGGCACTGGGCAGCCTGCTGGTCGCGATCGCGTACAAGCATGGCCCGGCGTCGATCGTGACGCCGCTCGCGGGCGCCTATCCGGTCGTGACGCTCGCATTCGCCTGGGCGGTGCTGAAGGAGCGGCCGGCGCGGCTGCAATGGGGCGGCATCGCGCTCGTGCTGGTCGGGATGGTCCTCACGACCGCAGTCACATGACTCAGGCGCCCTGACGATCGCCGCATTGCCCGGCTCACTTCGTCACCACGTACCAGTTGTTCTGGATGTCATGCGCAAGGCGGTGCGTCTTGATCGCGCGGAAACCCGCCTTGTTCAGATACTCGCGTGTCCTTTCTTCGCCCCACATGGCACCCAGCCCTTCCCCGCCTTGCGCCAGCGATACGGTCATGCAATGCATGCACGAGATCGTGTAGAGAAATGTCCCGATCGGATGTTCGATGTCCTTTTCCACGTGGCTCGTGCCGCTGATGTCCTGCATGAGATAAGCGCCGTCGGACTTCAAGGTGCGACAGATGCCCTTGAGCACGTTGAGCGGTTGGCCCTGGTCGTGTATTGCGTCGAACGTTGTCACGAAATCGAATGCCTCAGGCTCGGCAGTCGTGTGGAAGGCGCTGAGATCCGCGGCAATGAAGTCGACGTTCTTCAGGCCGGCCTCCGTCGCCCTGGCTCTAGCATACTCCGTGGCTTCGCGAGACAGATCCATGCCGACGAAGCGGCTTCGCGGATAGAGCGCGGCAAGCCTCAGGAGGATGCGGCCGCGGCCGCAACCGGCGTCGAGCATCCGGATGCCTCTCGCGAGCCGCTCTTTCAGCCCCGGCACGAGCGGCACGATGTGCGCCTCGAGTGACGAGAGAACCGACTGTCCGCTGTCCTCCGCCATCACCTCATGGAAGCGCGAGAACTTTTCATAGGGCACACCACACCCTTGCTGAAGCACTCGACGATGTCGTCCTCCACGCAACCCATCACAGCGATATACTGCCCGAATACCGCCATATTGTCGGCCGCGGCTGCCCGTGTGAGGAACGCGGCATGTTCCGCCGGCAACGCGTAGCGGTTGCCGGCCGGATCGTACTCAACCACGTCGCTGGTCACCATCGCGCCGAGCCACTCCCGAACATAACGTTCGTTCAGTCCCGCGCGGGCTGCGATCTCTTCCGAGCGTTCCGGCGGCGACCGACTCATGACGTCGAACAGCCCGGTACGGTGGCCGACGGAAACCATCAAACACAGGGCGCCGTTGTTCAGCGCAGTCAGCATCTTTCCCGCGAACGCCTCTGCCTTGGTCCGGTCGATGCGGGACTGCCGCGCTTCCTCCGACATGACTTCCTCCTCCCTGACCGCATGGATCAACCATGCCACCCGGCTTCCGCGCTGAGCGGGCCACGCGAGGCGCATGACAGCCGCCTGCGGCACCCGCCAACAAGTGTTTTACGGGGAATATAACGCCTCGTTAAACGGCGCACGACGCCCGCAACAGGCCCCGAATGACAAGTGGCGGCCTTTGCAGGCATCCTACGCAGCTATTTTTAGGCCCGGAGCCACCGAATCATGCCGCCGTCGAAGGGAAGCCTCAGCAACATCGAGATCGCCCAGCAAGCCCGCATGAAGCCAATCGTGCCGCTCGCGAAGGAGCGGCTCGGCATCCCGGAAGAGCACCTCTCCCCCTACGGCCACTACAAGGCCAAGGTCTCCCTCGATTACTGCACGCACCTCGAGGGCAAGAAGGACGGCAAGCTGATTCTCGTCACCGCCATCTCCCCCACCCCGGCGGGCGAGGGCAAGACGACGATGACCGTCGGCCTCGGCGATGCGCTGAACAGGATCGGCAAGAAGGCCATGATCTGCCTGCGCGAACCTGCGCTCGGCCCGGTGTTCGGCATGAAGGGCGGCGCGGCGGGTGGCGGATACTCCCAGGTCGTGCCGATGGAGGACATCAACCTCCACTTCACCGGGGACTTCTCGGCGATCGCGCTCGCGAACAACCTGCTCGCGGCGATGATCGACAACCATATCCACCACGGCAACGCCTGCGGCTTCGACGTGCGCCGGATCACCTGGCGCCGGGTCGTGGACTGCAATGACCGTGCGCTGCGCGATATCACGGTCGGGCTCGGCGGGCCGGGCAACGGCTATCCGCGCCAGGACGGCTTCGATATCGTCGCCGCCTCGGAGGTCATGGCGATCTTCTGCCTGGCGACCAGCCTCAAGGACCTCAAGGAGCGGCTCGGCAAGATCGTGGTCGGCTACACGCGCGACCAGAAGCCGATCCACGCGCGTGATATCAAGGCCCATGGCGCGATGGCGGCGCTCCTGAAGGACGCGCTCGCGCCGAACCTAGTGCAGACGCTCGAGAACAACCCGGCCATCATCCATGGCGGCCCGTTTGCGAACATCGCGCACGGCTGCAACTCGGTGATGGCGACGAAAACGGCCCTCAAGCTCGCTGACTACGTCGTGACGGAAGGTGGCTTCGGCGCCGACCTGGGCGCCGAGAAGTTCGTGGATATCAAGTGCCGCAAGGCGGGTCTCGTGCCGGACGCGGCGGTCATCGTTGCAACCGTGCGCGCGATCAAGTATCACGGCGGCGTCGAGGTCCCGGATCTCGGCAGGGAGAACCTGAACGCCCTGAAGGCGGGCATCTCGAATCTGGACCGGCACATCGACAACGTGCGCGACGTCTGGGGCCTGCCGTGCCTGGTGGCGATCAACCATCGCGCCGAAGACAGCGCGGCTGAGCTCAACTGGCTGCAGGAGCGAGCCACTCGCCACGGCGTCAAGGTCATCATCGCCAAGCATTACGCCGAAGGCGGCAAAGGCGCGACGATCGTCGCAAGGGAAGTCGTCGAACTCTGCTCACACCCGAACTACTTCAGATTTACCTACGACGAGCAGGAAACGCTCTGGGACAAGATGAGGGCGGTTGCCACCAAGATCTACGGCGCATCCGAAATCACGGCCGACAGCAAGGTGCGCGGTCAGATCAAGCAGCTCCAGAAGTCCGGCTACGGCCATTACCCGGTCTGCGTGGCGAAGACCCAGTACTCCTTCTCGACCGATCCGAAGCTGCGCGGCGCGCCGCACGGGCACGTCGTGAACATCCGCGAGGTGCGGCTCGCCGCCGGCGCGGAGTTCATCGTGATGATCTGCGGCGACATCATGACGATGCCGGGCCTGCCGGTGACCCCGGCGGCCAACAACATCGACGTCTCGGACGACGGAAAGATTACCGGGCTGTTCTGAGCCGCGCTCAGCCGCGCATCCGCTGGCCCTGCGGATCGACGAGCGCCCCGGCGCTGCGCACCGCCGGTTGGCGCTCGCCGATCAGCTCGACGGCGAAGCCGGTTGTCTCATTCGCGACGGTCTTGTCGACGTAGCCAAGCGCGATCGACTTGCCGACCGTGTGCCCGTAGCCGCCTGACGTCACCCAGCCGACGACCTGATCGCCGTGCCAGATCGGCTCGTCCCCGATCGCGTCCGCGTCGTCCGCATCCACCACCAGCGTGATCAGCTTGCGCGCGCCGCCGCTCGCCTGCTCCGCGACCGCGGCCGCCTTGCCGATGAAGTTGGGCTTGTCGAGGTGCACGAAGCGGCCGAGGCCAGCCTCGTACGGCCCGTAGATCGGGCGGAACTCGCGCGCCCAGTTGCCGAAACTCTTCTCCAGCCGCAGCGCATTGAGCGCGCGTCCGCCGAAGTTGCGCAGGCCATGGGGCTTGCCGGCCGCGTGCAGCAGGTCGTACAGGGCGCGCAGGTATTCGGGCGCGACCCACAGCTCGTAGCCGAGCTCGCCGGTGAACGACACGCGGCCGACGCGCGCCGGGATCATGCCGACGTTCATCTGCGCGAAGGACAGGAACGGGAACGTGGCGGTCGACAGGTCCCGGTCCACCAGCGGTTGCAGCGCGTCGCGCGACTTCGGGCCGGCGACCGACAGGCCGAGGACTTCCATCGCGCAGGGGCGCAGGCGCGACCCGCAGCATCGGCCAGTTCTCGACCCTCTATGGCGGGATCGAGGACATGGTCGTTGGCCTCGAGGCGGTGTTCGCCGACGGCACCGTGACCCGGATCAAGAACGTGCCGCGCCGCGCGGTCGGGCCGGACATCCGCCACGTCGTGATCGGCAACGAAGGCGCGCTGTGCTTCATCACCGAAGTCACGGTGAAACTGTTCCCGTTCCTGCCCGAGAACAACGCCTTCGTCGGCTGGACGCTGAAGTCCATGCGCCGGGGCTTCGAGGCGCTGCGCGAGGTCATCGTCGCCGGCTACCGCCCGTCAGTCGCGCGCCTGTACGACCCGCCGGACGGTGCGTTCCACTTCGGGAAGTTCGCGGCCAAGGACGACTGCGTGCTGCTGTTCATGGCCGAGGGCCCGGCAGGCATCGTCAAGGCGACCGTGGAAGGGATCCGGGAGATCGTCGCCCGGTTCCCGGAATGCCGGCCGGTCGACCCGCATCACCTCGCGGAGTGGTTCGCCGACCTTAACTGGGGCCCAAACAAGATCGCCAACGAGCGCAGGGAAATCCTCGCGACGCGGTCCATGGGCCGCACCACGGAAGTCTCCGCCGACTGGAGCACGATCTGCGACCTGTACGAGAACGCGCTCAAGCGGCTGCGGGCCGAGATGCCGGATATCACGATGGCGGGCGGGCACAGTTCGCACGCGTACATCAACGGCACGAACATGTACTTCGTGTACTACTACGACGTGAAATGCCCGCCCGAGGAAGAAGTGGCCCGATACCGCACCGAGATCAACCGCATCATCTGCGAGGAAACGCTGAAGCTCGGCGGGTCCGTGGTCCATCACCACGGCATGGGCAAGGCGCACACGCCGTGGGTCCGGGAGGAATACGGGAGTTCCTACTACATCCTCGAGCGGCTGAAGCGCGCCTTCGACCCGAACGAAGTCATGAACAAGGCTTGCATCATCCCGTAGTCAGGGCTTGATGACGTGGTCGACCCAGTCGTCGCACAGCGCGGCAGCATCCGCCGGGCGGATGCTCCGGGGGTCGAGGCAGAGCTGCAGCCACAGTCCGTCCAGGAAGGCCGTGAGGCCGGTGACGGCGGTGTCGAGATCCACGCTCGCGACGCCGCGCGAGCGGGCGAGGTCGGACAGCAGCCTGCCGAGCACCTCGCCGTAGCCGCGGCCCTCCGCGTCGCGCACGGCGCGCATCTCGGGGGAGACCTGCACCAGGCTCCAGTACACGACCCAGGCGGTCAGCACCTGCGGGTCGAGATTCGGCCCGGAGAAGAACGAGTCGAAATAGGCGCGCAGCCGCGCACGCGGGTCGGCGCCGGCGGCGGCGACCGCCCGCTCGAAATCCGCGGCGAGCCGCCGGCTGAATGTCCGGTAGCTCTCGGCGACCAGCGAGTCCTTGTTGGGGAAGTGGTGATTGATGAGGCCGATCGAGACGCCCGCCTCCGCCGCGATGCGGCGCACCGAGAGCCCGTCGTGCCCGTAGCGCTTCAGGCTCTCGATCGCGGCGTCCACGAGCGCCTCGCGCCGGTCGCTCGCGACCTGGCGCTCGTAGCGGGGCTTGCGTGCCGCGTTGCTCACCGGCGCCGCCGCGCCCGAAAATGGGCGATCCCGCGATGGCCGGCACGGATAGGTGCATTCATTGTTGAACGATCGTACAATAAGGGGTCTCCAGCGTCAACGGACGAGGCGGTGAAATGAGACCGACGATCCAGATCCTCGAGCCCGCGCAGATCACCGCGGTGCTCGACGAAGCCAAGCGGATCATGGCCGAGGTCGGCATGGACATCCGCGGCGCGAAGCTGCGCCAGCGCCTGATCGACGCGGGGTTGCCGACCGACCCGAAAGGCCGCGTGCTGTTCCCCACCGAGATCGTCAACCGCGCGATCGCGACCGCGCCGAAATCGTTCACGCTCTACAACCGCGACGGCGAGCCGCACGCGAACATCGGCGGCTGGAACGTCCACTTCATACCCGGCTCGAGCGGCCTCAAGATCATGGATCACCGCACGGGCGAGACGCGGCTCGCGAACTCGACCGACTTCATCGAGTACGCGCGCCTGTGCGACGGGCTGGCGCACATCCCCTACCTCGCGACGGCGTTCTCGACGAATAACGACATCGAACCGCAGGTCTCGGACGCCTGGCGCCTGTACATGGTGCTGACCACCACCAAGAAGCCGGTCGTCTCCGGCGCCTTCGGCGAGCACGGCGTGCCGCGCATGGTCGAGATGATGCAGCTGTTCCGCCGCGACCGCGCCGAGCTCATTGCGAAGCCGATGTCGATCTTCACCATCACCGCGACCGGCAATTTCCGCTTCGGCGAGGACTCCTGCCAGAACCTGCTCGACTGCGTCGAGGCCGGCATCCCTGTCGAGATCGTGCCGGTCACGCTCATGGGCCTGATCGCGCCGGTCACCCTGATCGGCGCCCTCGTCTTCCACTGCGTGGACGTGCTGACCGGCATCACCATGGCCCAGGTCGTCAAGCCCGGCGCGCCGGTGCTGTTCGGCGGTGCACCCGCGACCTTCCACATGCGCGCGGCGAGCGCGCCGATGGCGGCGATCGAGGCGCAGCGCCTGAATGTCGGCTACGTCGCGATCGCGAAGTCCCTCGGCCTGCCGACCCAGGCCTACATGGCGCTCTCGGACGGCAAGTTCCTCGATGCCCAGGCGGGCGCGGAAACGATGTCGAGCGCGCTGCTCGCCGCGCTCGCCGGCGTGAACTCGGTGTCGGGGCCCGGCATGCTCGACTTCGTGCTGACCTTCAGCCTGCCGAAGCTCCTGTTCGACAACGAGGTCTGCGGGCAATGCCTGAACTTCGTGCGCGAGACGCAGGTGCTCGAGGACATCCCGGCGCGCAGCCTGGTGGACGAGGTGCGCGCGCATGATCACCTGATCACCTCGCCGCACACGCTGAAGTACTGGCCGCAGGAGCTGTACCTGACCGACCCGGTAATCGACCGCGAGAACCGCGAAACCTGGGTCAAACAGGGCTCGAAGGACCTGCAGGCGCGCGCGGCCGAGCAGGTCGAGAAGCGCCTCGCCGCCTACGTGCAGATCGAGACCGATCCCGCGGCGGACGCGGAGATGCGCCGCATGATCGTCGCGGGCTTCAAGGACCAGAAGGAACTTCCCGCTCTGCCGCCGCCGCCCGAGCACGCCGCCGGCGAGGCCGCGGCTCCGGGGCGCCGCCGCACCGGGCGCCGGCCGCAGGCCGCGGCGCGCAGCGAGTGCTAGCATCACGGACCCGATGAACGAGCAAAGCATTCTCGCGATCGTCGAGCGCCACCGCCATCGCGACGGCCCGCTGATCGAGGTCCTGCACGAGGTGCAGGAGCAATTCGGCTGCATCCCGGCCGGCGCCGTCGCGGCCATCGCGCGCGGGCTCAATTTGTCACGCGCAGAAGTGCACGGCGTCGTGAGCTTCTATCACCATTTCCGGACCCGGCCGGCGGGCCGGCACCTGCTGCAGGTCTGCCGCGCGGAATCCTGCCAGGCGGCGGGCGGCCGGGCGATCGAGGCGCATGCGAAGCAGCGGCTCGGCATCGACTTCGGCCAGACGACCGCAGACGGACGTTTCACACTCGAGGCCGTCTACTGCCTCGGCCTGTGCGCCTGCTCTCCCGCCGCGATGCTGGACCACGAAGTTCACGGCCGCGTGACGCGCGAGAGCCTCGATGCGCTCGTCGACGCCGCCGCGAAGGCTGGGTGATGAACGTCACGGTCTGGGTGCCGGGCGACGCCGGCGCGCTCGCGCTCGGCGCACAGGCGACGGCGCAGGCGCTCGTGGCCGGGGCCCGCGCCGCGGGCACGGAAGTCCGGCTGCGCCGCAACGGTTCGCGCGGGCTCTACTGGCTCGAGCCGCTCATCGAGGTCGAGACGCCCGCCGGGCGAGTCGCCTACGGACCGGTGCGCGCCTCGGACGTGCCGGCGCTGCTCGCGAGCGGCCTGCTCGATGGCCGCGCGCACCCGCTGCGGCTCGGCGACATCGAGCAGCACCCCTGGCTCGCGACGCAGCAACGCCTGACCTTCGCGCGGGTCGGGCGCATCGATCCGCTCGATCTCGCGGCGTTTCGCGCGGCGGGCGGCTACCGGGGCCTCGCGCGCGCGCTCGAACTCGGCCCTGAGGCGACGGTGAACGAGGTGCTGGAGTCGGGCCTGCGCGGCCGCGGCGGCGCGGCATTCCCGACCGGCATCAAGTGGCAGACGGTGCTGCGCCAGCCTCCCGGCCGGAAGTACATCACCTGCAACGCCGACGAAGGCGACTCGGGCACGTATTCCGACCGCATGCTGATGGAAGGCGACCCGTTCACGCTGATCGAGGGCATGACGATCGCGGGCGTCGCCGTCGGCGCGACCAGGGGCTACATCTACCTGCGCGTCGAGTACCCGCACGCCTTCAGGGTCCTGAACGCGGCGATCGCGAAAGCGCGCGAGGCGGGGGGTCTGCTCGGCGCGGACGTAATGGGCAGCGGCCTGGCATTCGACCTCGAGGTGCGGCTCGGCGCCGGCGCCTATATCTGCGGCGAGGAAACCTCGATGCTCGAGAGTCTCGAGGGCCGGCGCGGCGAGGTCCGCGTGCGCCCGCCGCTGCCCGCCGAGAAAGGCCTGTTCGGCGCGCCGACGATCGTCAACAACGTCATCACGCTCGCGACCGTGCCGACCATCCTCGCGAACGGCGCGACCGCCTACAAGGATTACGGCCAGGCGCGCTCGCGCGGCACGCTGCCGCTGCAGCTCGCCGGCAACATCCGCCGCGGCGGGCTGGTCGAGCGCGCCTTCGGCCTCACGGTGCGCGAGCTGCTCGAGGACTACGGCGGCGGCTCGATGAGCGGGCGGCCGATCCGCGCGGTGCAGATCGGCGGGCCGCTCGGCGCCTACCTGCCGGTCTCGCAATTCGACACGCCGCTCGAGTACGAGGCGCTCTCCGCGATCGGCGCGCTGCTCGGGCACGGGGGCGTGGTCGCCTTCGACGACACGGTCGACATGCTGGAGATGGCGCGCTACGCCATGGAATTCTGTGCGATCGAGTCCTGCGGCAAGTGCACGCCCTGCCGGATCGGCTCGGTCCGGGGGGCGGAAGCCCTGGCCGCGGTCGGGCGCGGCGAAGATCGTGACCGCCAGCTTGCCCTGGTCGAGGAACTCTGCGATACGATGCTGAATGCGTCCCTGTGCGGCCTGGGGGGCATGACCCCCTTTCCCGTGCAAAGCGCCATGAAGCACTTCGCAGAGGATTTCAGGGGCCGGACGCGAGGAGGATAGATGTACTCGATCGACCACCGCGACCTCGGCACGCCGCCGGCGCCGTCGGCGGAATCGGTCACGCTCGAGATCGACGGCGCCACCGTCACCGTGCCCGCGGGCACCTCGGTCATGCGCGCCGCGGCGCTTGCCGACACGCAGATCCCGAAGCTCTGTGCGACCGACTTGCTGAAGGCTTTCGGCTCCTGCCGCCTGTGCCTGGTCGAGATCGAGGGTCGCAAGGGTTTCCCGGCCTCCTGCACGACGGCCGTCGCGCCGGGCATGAAGGTGCGCACGAACTCGTCGCGCATCCAGCAACTGCGCCGCGGCGTGGTCGAGCTGTACGTCTCCGACCACCCGCTCGACTGCGACGACTGCCCCGCGAACGGTCACTGTGAGCTGCAGGACGCGGCCGAGGTCACGGGTATCACTCACTCGCGCTGGGCGAAGGGCAGGACCCAGCGCGGCGTCGTCCCCGACGTCAGCAACCCCTACTTCGACTTCAACCCAGACCTCTGCATCGTCTGCTCGCGCTGCGTGCGCGCCTGCGACGAGACCCAGGGCACGCTCGCCCTCACGATCGAAGGCCGCGGCTTCGGCTCGCGCGTGTCCGCGAGCGAGCACCAGCCGTTCCTCGCCTCGGAGTGCGTCTCCTGCGGCGCCTGCGTGGAGGCCTGCCCGACGGCGGCGCTCTCCGAGAAGTCGCTCGCGCAGCTCGGCCAGCCCGAGCGGGCGGTGTCGACGACCTGCGGCTACTGCGGCGTCGGCTGCACGCTGAATGCCGAAGTGAAGAAAGAGACCGTTGTGCGCATGGTCCCGAGCCGCACGGGCAAGGCCAACCAGGGCCACGCCTGCGTCAAGGGCCGCTTCGCCTATGGTTACGCGACACACAAGGACCGCGTCACGAAACCGATGATCCGCGCGAAGATCACGGATCCCTGGCGCGAGGTGAGCTGGGAAGAGGCCTTCGAGCACACGGCGCGCGAGTTCCGCCGCATCCAGCAGAAGTACGGCCGGAATTCCGTGGGGGGCATCACCTCCTCGCGCTGCACCAACGAGGAAACCTACCTGGTCCAGAAGCTGGTGCGCGCGGCGCTGCTCACCAACAACGTCGATACCTGCGCGCGCGTCTGCCACTCCCCGACCGGCTACGGCCTGAAGCACACGCTCGGCGAATCCGCGGGCACGCAGGCCTTCACCTCGGTGCAGAAGGCGGACGTCATCATCGTCTGCGGGGCCAGCCCGACCGACGGCCACCCGGTGTTCGGCTCGCAGCTCAAGCGCCGCCTGCGCCAGGGCGCGAAGCTCATCGTCATCGACCCGCGCGCGACCGAGCTCGTGCGCACGCCTCACATCGAGGCCGCGTACCACCTGCAGCTCAAGCCCGGCACCAACGTCGCGGTCATCAACACGCTCGCCCACGTGATCGTCACGGAAGGCCTTGCCAAGGACGACTACGCGCTCGCGCGCTGCGAGCCGAAGTCCTGGCAGGAGTGGAAGGATTTCATCGCCGAACCACGGCACTCGCCGGAGGCAACCGAGTCGATCACGGGCGTGCCGGCCGCGAGCATCCGCGGCGCCGCGCGCCTCTATGCCGCGGGCCCGAACAGCGCCATCTACTACGGCCTCGGCGTGACCGAGCACAGCCAGGGTACGACCATGGTCATGGGCATCGCGAACCTCGCGATGGCGACCGGCAACCTCGGCCGCGAGGGCGTGGGCGTCAACCCGCTGCGCGGCCAGAACAATGTGCAGGGCTCCTGCGACATGGGCTCCTTCCCGCACGAGCTGCCGGGCTACCGGCACGTGTCGGACGCCATCACGCGCGGCAGTTTCGAGTCGGCCTGGAACGTCTCGCTCCAGGACGAGCCCGGGCTGCGCATCCCGAACATGTTCGAGGCGGCGCTCGACGGCAGCTTCAAGGGCCTGTACATCCAGGGCGAGGACTTCGTGCAGTCCGACCCGAACACCCACCACGTGACCTCGGCGCTCGCTGCGATGGAGTGCGTGGTGGTGCAGGACCTGTTCCTGGTGGAGACGGCGCGCTACGCGCACGTATTCCTGCCGGGCGCGTCGTTCCTCGAAAAGGACGGCACGTTCACCAACGCCGAGCGGCGCATCTCGCGCGTAAGCAAGGTCATGGAGCCGCTCGCTGGCCTTGCGGACTGGGAGGTCACGATGCGCCTCGCGCAGGCGCTCGGTTACCCGATGCAGTACGCGCACCCGTCGGAGATCATGGACGAGATCGCGCGCCTGACGCCGACCTTCACGGGCGTCAGCTACGAGAAGCTGGATCGCCTCGGCAGCATCCAGTGGCCCTGCAACGACGCGGCGCCCGAGGGCACGCCGACCATGCACGTCGGCAGCTTCGTGCGCGGCAAGGGCAAGTTCTACCGCACCGAGTACGTCGAGACCGCCGAGCGCTCGACCAGCCGCTACCCGCTGCTGCTGACGACCGGCCGGATCCTCTACCAGTACAACGTCGGCACGCAGACGCGGCGCACGAAGAACGTGGTGTTCAACAAGGAAGACGTGCTCGAGATGCACCCGGATGACGCCGAGGCGCGCGGCATCAAGGACGGCGACCTGGTGGGCGTCGCGAGCCGGACGGGCGAGATCGTCGTGCACGTTGCGCTGACGCGGCGCATCGCGCGCGGCGTGGTGTACACGACCTTCCACTTCCCGGAGTCCGGCGTGAACCTCGTGACCACCGAGAACTCCGACTGGGCGACCAATTGCCCGGAATACAAGGTGACGGCGGTCGAGGTCGTGAAGGTCACGCAGCCGCACGCCTGGAAGGCCCGCGCGGGCACGCAGCGCACCGCCCGCCAGGGCGCGTCCGCCTCCGTCGGCTGAGGGCGGCCGTTCGATGAACGTCCAGCGCCTGGTCGCGATGGCGAACGACATCTCGAACTTCTTCGGTTCCGACCCCGACCCGGCTTCGGCCGCCGAACAGGTGGCGAATCACCTGAAGAAGTTCTGGGAGCCGCGCATGCGCGAGGAGATCCGCCGCTACGTGAGCACGGGCGGCGAGGGCCTCTCATCGATCGCGATACAGGCGGTGAAGAAACTGGCGTAGCCACCCTCGCGCGCCTGGCCGGCCGGGAACCCTCGCTCGTTCCGCCGGAACTTAGAACCTATCTCAAAATCGCGGAACTGCGGTGGCGCGAGTAGTATTCATGCGTACTGCGCCTGAGCGACGAACAGTGGGAGCGGATCCGGAAGCACTTTCCGGAGGAGCACTATCCTGATGATCGGCCCGGCCGCAAGCCGATTGCTGCGCGGCGCGTGCTGGAAGCGGTGCTGTGGATCCTCAATACCGGTGCCCAGTGGCACCTGCTTCCGCAGTCCTACCCGAACTACAAGACGGTGCACCGCCGCTTTCAGCAGTGGTGCCGGGACGAAGTGATCCGTGCGGCGCTGACCGATCTGGCGAACAGCTTGCGCGAGGCGGGCGCGATCGACGAGTCGGAGTGCTTCATCGATGCGAGCTTTGCCTCGGCCAAGGGCGGCGGCGGCGAGGTGGCGCCAACGAAACGCGGAAAAGGCGTGAAAATCATGGCGATTGTCGATCGTCACGGCCTGCCGCTCGCGGTCACGACCCATGCCGCAAACCATCATGAAGTCACGCTGGTGCAGTTGACGTTCGACTTCTACATGATCGAGGCGCAGCCGGAGAATCTGATCGGCGACAAGGCGTACGATAGCGACCCGCTCGACGAGCAGCTGCGCCAGAAGGGCATCGAGATGATCGCGCCGCACAAGTCCAACCGCGTGCGCGCCAGGACTCAGGACGGTCGCCGGCTGCGGCGGTATCAGCGGCGCTGGATCGTCGAACGCATCTTCGCCTGGATGCAATGGCAACGGCGGCTGCTGGTGCGCTGGGAGTTTCACTCGATCAACTTTCTCGGCTTCGTGCACCTGGCGGCCCTGTGTATCCTGCTCAGACAGTTTTGAGATAGGTTCTAGTCACTTCGCTCGGGCACCCGGCCGGCCAGGTGCGCATGAAGCGCCGCGGCACATGGCCTCCGGCGTGCGTGACGTGCCCGCGGCATCGGCGCGCGCGATACGCTGCGGTCGTTTCAGGCGCGCCAAGGCCAGGCGGGGTCCCGTACGAGTGACTTGCGGTCGCCGCCAGGAGCGAGTACGGGACCCCGCGTGGCCAGGCGCGTCTGCTTAAGTGCGCCGGATCTCGAAGCACGCGTGCACCTTCGCATCCCGTGAGAAATCGAGCGGTAAGGTAGACCTGGTGATGTCGCGCACCTGCAGGTCCTTCAGTGACTCCGCGTCCAGCCTGAATTTCCGGAAGTTGGTCGAGAAGAGCAGCAGCCCGCCCGGCGCGAGCAGCCTTGTAGCCGCGCGGATGAGTGACGCGTGGTCGCGCTGCACGTCGAACTCGCGCTCCATGCGCTTCGAGTTCGAGAACGTGGGCGGGTCGAGGAAGATCAGATCGAACCGCTCGAGCCGGGATTCCGCCAGCCAGGCCAGGCAATCTTCCTGGATGAAAGCGTGCTCGCCGGCAAGGCCGTTGACGGCCATGTTCCGCTTCGCCCAGTCGAGATAAGTGTGGGACATGTCCACGCTGGTCGTGGACTTTGCGCCGCCCGCCGCCGCGTGGACCGTGGCCGCGCCCGTATAACAGAAGAGATTGAGGAACCGCCTGCCCCGCGCGAACTCGCGGATCCGCGCGCGGGTCTTGCGGTGGTCGAGGAACAACCCGGTGTCGAGGTAGTCGGTGAAGTTCACGAGGAACTTGAGGCCGCCCTCCTCCACGACCACGCGCTCGCCTACCTCGGCGATCGCCTCGTACTGCGACTTCCCCTTCTGTGGCCGGCGCGTGCGCCAGTAGATGGCCTCCATCGGCAGGCCCATCACTTCTGGCAGGACGGAGATAGCCTCCTCGCGCCGCGCCTTGGCCTTCGCGCGGTCCACGGTCGCGGGCGGCGCATATTCCTGCACGTAGAGCCAACGCCCGGCGCTGCCCGCAGGGTCCGACTGATAGAGATCGATCGCGACCGCGTACTCGGGCATGTCAGCGTCGTAGAGGCGGTAACAGGAGACCTGCTCGCGCTTGGCCCAAGAGGCGAGCTTGTCGAAGTTCTTCTTCAGTCGGTTGGCGAACATCTGCGCACCCGGCCGCGCGCGCGCCGCTTCCGCGTCGATCGGCGGCGGCCGGCCCGGCACGCGCGGCCGGTCGAACTCCGAGGGCTCGACTGCGATCCGCAGCAGACGGCACTCGATCGGGCCGTTCATCATCCGGTGCGTGCGCCGGGCATTGATCCCGAGCTCGCGCCCGAGCGCGGGATTGCCGGTGAACACGGCCGCCTCCCAGCCGAGGTAACCCGCGCGCAGTCGCTCGCCGAGCAGCGCGTACAGCGCGCGCAGCGCCTCGGCTTCGCCGATGCGCTCGCCGTACGGCGGGTTCACCGCGACGAGCCCCGAGGGCGCGGGTGCCCCGGGCAGTTTTTCGAGTTCGCAGCGCTGAAAAAAGAGGCGCCTGTCCAGGCCTGCACGGGCGGCGTTCGCCTCGGCGTCGCGGATCGCGACCGGGTCGCGGTCGAAGCTGCGGATGCGGCCCGGCGTCAGGAGCGCGACCTGCCGGCGCGCCTCGGCGGCGGCGCGCACGGCGGCCCATGCGTCGGCATCATGCTGCTTCCAGCGCTCGAAGCCGAAGCGCGTGCGCGACAATCCCGGCGCGATGTCCGCGGCGATCAGCGCGGCCTCGATCGGCAGCGTGCCGGAACCGCACATCGGGTCGACGAAGCTGCCGCCCGCGGCCGCGATCGCCGGCCAGCCCGCGCGGACCAGGATCGCGGCTGCGAGATTCTCCTTGAGCGGCGCGGCGCCCGCGCCGCCGCGGTAACCGCGCCGGTGCAGGTTGTCGCCCGAGAGGTCGACCGCAATAGTCACCGCCCCGCGCGCTGCGTGCGCATTGATGCGAAGCGAAGGCGACTCGCGGTCGACCGAGGGCCGCGAGCCGGTCCGTTCACGGAACTGGTCGACGACCGCGTCCTTCACGCGCTGTGCGCCGTACTGCGTGTGCGTGACTCCGGGCAGGCTGCCCGAGAAGTCGACCGCAAGCGTACCCTCGGCGTCGAGGTGCTCGCTCCAGTCAACCGCGCGAACGCCCGCGTACAGCGCTTCGGCATCAGCAGCCGGATAGCGCAGGAGCTGCCAGAGGACCCTGAGGCCGATGCGCGACTCGAGGCAGGCGCGATACGCCGCCGCGAGCTCCCCCTCGCAGGCGACGCCGCCCTGCACTTCGCGCGCGCCCTCGATGCCGAGCGCGGCGAGCTCCGCGGCCAGCAGATCCGCCGTGCCAGCCGCCGCGGTCACGAAGAACAGCGCGCGCATCAGGCCTTGCCGTACCGGATCAGCTCGGCGCCGCGGATCGGGCGGTCGAGAAAGCCCGCGAGGATCCGGTAGAGATCGAGATCGAAGGGCTCGCCCTCGTAGCACCAGCGGTCGAACACATGTGTCTCCTGGACGCCCCGCCAGTCGCGCTCGCGCACGCCGATCGGGCCGTCGAACGGCCATTCGCGGCGCTTGAGGCCCGCGAGCGCGAGCCGCGCGCGCACCGCATGCAGCGCGGGCGGTTCCCTGCCGACGCACACGCCGCGGCAGCGCCCGAGCTGGAGGCCGACGCAGGAACCTTCGCCCGCCTCGAGCCCCAGCCGCTTCGCGCACAGCGCGTGCTCACGCGCGAGCCCCGCGAGCGCGCGTTCGGCGTCCACACGGCGGCGGAACAGCCCGTAGCTCGCGCCGGGGTCGTCGAGCGCGTCGAGCTCGCGGATCTCGGCGAGCGGCAACGCCGCTTCCTCGCGCAGGCGGATCGCCCACAGCGCGCCGGCGTCGCGCCCACGCCGGTTGAGCGGCGGCCGGCGCGCCCTGATGAGCCGCGCCTCGGTCACGAGCGCGCCGAACTCGCCGGCCGTCTCGATCCACTCGATGCGCCGCACGAGCGCGGCGAGCTCGCGCTCGAGCTTCGCGCGCGTGTCCGCGAAATGCGCCAGCACGCGGCTCGCGAGGTTCTTCGCCTTGCCGACGTACAGGAGCGCATCGTCCTCGCCATAAAAGAGGTAGACGCCCGGCCCCTCGGGGAGCTCGTCGGCGATCCCGGGGTCGAGCTGCGGCGGCAGGCGCGCGGTTCCGACCAGGCGCTCGACGATCGGGCCGAGCGCTTCGGCGGGCCACTGCGCGCGCGCGATGGCGAGGAACTCCGCCAGCACGCGCGCGTCGCCGAGCGCGCGATGCCGCGCCTCGCAGGCGATGCCGTGGCGCGCCATGACCGCGTCCAGGTTGTGGCCGCGCTCGGCGGGCGTCAGCGCGCGCGACAACCGCACCGTGCACAGCACGGGCGCGCGGAAGCGCCGCCCGAGCCGGCGGAACTCGTTGCGCAGGAATCCGTAGTCGAAACGCGCGTTGTGCGCGACGAACAGGCGCCCGTCGAGTCGCGCGGCGATATCCTGCGCGACCGCGGCAAACGGCGGCGCGTCCGCGACCATCTCCTGCGTGATGCCGGTGAATTGCTGGATCGCGTACGGGATCCGTACGCCCGGATTCACCAGCGTCGCATACTCCGCGACGACCGCGCCGTCCTCGACGAGGACGATGCCCGCCTCCATGACCCGGTCGCGCCCCGCGTGCCCGCCCGTGGTCTCGAGGTCCACACAGGCGATGGGCCTCTCGAGCGCGCCGTCAGCCGCGGCCACCGTCCAGCTTCAGCAGCGGCCCGTAGAGGTCCGGCCGCCGGTCACGGAACACGCCCCAGGCATGCCGGTACTTGCGGATTTCGTCCAGGTCGAAGCTCGCCGTGATCACCTGCTCGCTGTGGTCGTCGGCTTGGGCCACGACCTCGCCGGTATGGTCGGCGATGAATGAGTGGCCGTAGAAGGTGACCGAGAGCTTCTCGCCCTGCTCGCTGCCGATGCGGTTCGAGGCGACGAGCGGCATGATGTTGGCCGCGGCGTGCCCCTGCATCGCCCGTTGCCAGTGATAGCGCGAGTCGAGCGTCGGGTCCTGCGGCTCGGAGCCGATCGCGGTCGGGTACAGCAGGATCTCGGCGCCCATGAGCGCCATCGCCCGCGCCGCCTCCGGGAACCACTGGTCCCAGCATACGGCGACGCCCAGCGTGCCGAAGCGCGTCGGCCAGACCTTGAAGCCCGTATCGCCGGGCGAGAAGTAGAACTTCTCGTGGTAGCCCGGGCTCTCGGGTATGTGCGACTTCCGGTAGATGCCGAGCGTCATCCCGTCCGCATCCACCATGACGAGCGTGTTGAAGTAGGTGTTCTGCGCGCGCTCGAATACCGACAACGGCAGCACCACGCCGAGTTCGGCCGCGACCTTCGAGAGCCGCCGGATCGCCGGGTTCTCGGCGATCGGCAGCGCCAGCTCGAAGTGCTTCGCGATGTGGTCCTTGCAGAAGTACGGCGCCTCGAACAGCTCCTGGATCAGGATGACGTTCGCGCCCTGCTGCGCCGCCGCGCGCACCAGGCGCTCGGCATTCGCGATGTTCGCCTCGCGGTCCCAGCCGCAGGCCATCTGGGTCGCGGCGACCGTCACCTTCACGACAGGTCGACCCAGGTGGTCTTGAGCTCGGTGTACTTGTCCATCGCGTGCAGCGACTTGTCGCGTCCGTTGCCGGACTGCTTGAAGCCGCCGAACGGCACGGTGATATCGTCGGCGTCGTAGCAGTTGACGTACACCGTGCCGGCCCGCAGGCGCTTCGCGACGCGGTGCGCGGTCGTGATGTCCCGGCTCCAGACGGCGGCCGTGAGGCCGTAGCTCACGTCGTTCGCGATCTTCACCGCCTCCTCGACGTCGCTGAAGGTGATGGTCGACAGCACCGGCCCGAAAATCTCCTCGCGGGCGATCTTCATGGCCGGCTTGACGCCCGTGAACACCGTCGGCTCGACGAAGTAGCCGCCGCTCTCGCGCAGCGCGCGCTGGCCGCCGAGCCGCACCTCCGCGCCTTCCTCCTTGCCGGACTCGATGAAGCCCATCACGGTGTTGAGCTGGACCTGGTCCACGATCGCGCCGAGCCGCGTCTTCGGGTCGAGCGGGTCGCCGGGCGCTATGGTCTTGCCGATCGCGACGATCTTCTCGAGCATCGCGTCCTTCACCGACTCGTGCACGACCAGGCGCGAGGCCGCGGAGCACATCTCGCCCTGGTTGAAGAAGATGCCGTAGGCCGCGGCGCTCGCGGCGCGCTCGAGGTCGGCCACGTCGCCCAGCACCACGTTCGGCGCCTTGCCGCCGCACTCGAGCCAGACGCGCTTCATGTTCGACTTGCCCGCGTACTCGAGCATGCGCTTGCCGGTGCGCGTCGAACCCGTGAACGCGACGCAGTCGACGTCCATGTGCATCGCGAGCGCTTCGCCGGCGGTGTAGCCGAAGCCCGGCACGACGTTCAGCACGCCCTCGGGCAGCCCGGCCTCGAGCGCGAGCTCGGCGATCCGAAGCGCCGTGAGCGGCGACTTCTCGGAAGGCTTCAGCACCACGGAGTTGCCGGTCGCGAGCGCCGGCCCGAGCTTCCAGGAAGCCATCAGCAGCGGGAAGTTCCAGGGCACGATCGCGCCCACGACGCCGACCGATTCGCGCGTGACTAGGGCGAGCGATTCGTGGCCGGTCGGCGCGACCTCGTCATAGACCTTGTCGATCGCCTCCGCGTACCAGGCGATGCAGTTGGCGGCCGCCGGGATATCGATCTTCATCGAGTCCGAGATCGGCTTGCCCATGTCCATCGTCTCGGTGAGCGCGAGCTCCTCGCGGTGCTTGCGGATCAGCTCCGCGAACCGCAGCAACACCTTCTTGCGCGCGGCCGGCGCAAGCCGCGACCAGGCGCCGCCCTCGAAGGCCTTGCGCGCGCTTGCGACCGCGGCGTCCACGTCCGGCGCGTCGCAGTAGGCGACCTGCGCGATCACGAGGCCGTTCGCGGGATTCACGCAGTCGAAGGTCGCGCCGGAGGCGGCCGGCACGTACTTGCCATCGATGAAGGCCTGGGTCCTCGGCTTGAGCGCCTTGGCGAGCTCATGCCAGTTCACCGATTTTTGTTCCTTGGTCACGGCGGCGTCCTCACAGGGTCGGCGGGCTCGAGGCGCTGATGATCTCACAGCGCTCGCGCCCGCGATTGCGGAAGCGGTGCGGCACCGCGCTCGCGAAATAGTAGGCGTCGCCGGGGCCGAGCACCTGGACCTGGCCGCCGATCGTGATCTCGATCTTGCCCGCGACCACGACGCCCCCTTCTTCGCCCACGTGCCGCAGCATGTCCGAGCCCGTGTCCGCCCCCGGCTCGTAGGTTTCGCGCAGGACCGTCATGCGCCGGCCCGGCCGATGCGCCGCGACCAGCCGCAGCGACACCGCGCCCTCGCCGAGCTCAACCAGCTCCTCCTTGCCGTAGAACACCTGGGTCGTGCCAGCCGGGTCCATGGTGAAGAACTCGGCGAGCCCCATGGGCAGGCCGTCGAGCACCTTCTTGAGCGAGGCGACCGAAGGGCTCACGCGCCCCTGCTCGATCAGCGAGATCATGCCGTTCGTGACCCCGGCGCGCTTCGCCAGTTCGCGCTGGGACAGGCCGTGCATCTGCCGGACGGCCTTCAGGCGGGTCGCGACGTCGTTCGCCATGGGAGCCCCGTTTTGTCTATGATTTTAAACACGAACCCGCGTAATATCGGCTTTTCGTCCCAAAAGTGTCAATTATATGAACGCAATCCCAAAGTCCAGCGCCGTTCCCGCCGATCTCGACGCCTTCTGGATGCCATTCACGGCGAACCGGCAGTTCAAGGCGAATCCGCGCCTGCTCGCGCGCGCCGAAGGCCTCTACTACTGGACGCCGGAAGGCCGCCAGGTGCTCGACGGCACGTCCGGGCTCTGGTGCGTGAACGCAGGCCACGGCCGCAAGGAGATCACCGACGCGGTCGCGAAGCAGATCGCGGTGATGGACTACGCGCCGCCCTTCCAGATGGGCCATCCGATCGCGTTCGAGTTTGCGAGCGCGCTCGCCGAGATCACGCCACGCGGCCTCGACCGCGTGTTCTTCACCAACTCGGGCTCGGAGTCGGTGGACACGGCGCTCAAGATCGCGATCGCCTACCACCGCGTGCGCGGCGAAGGCGCCCGCAGCCGCCTGATCGGCCGCGAGCGCGGCTACCACGGCGTCGGTTTCGGCGGCATCACCGTGGGCGGCATGGTCAACAACCGCAAGTACTTCGGGACGATGCTGCCGGGCGTCGATCACCTGCGCCACACGCACGATCCCGCGCGCAACGCATTCTCGCAGGGGCTTCCCGCGCACGGCGCGGAGCTCGCGGATGACCTCGAGCGCCCGGTCGCGCTGCACGACGCCTCGACCATCGCCGCGGTGATCGTCGAGCCGATCGCGGGCTCGACCGGCGTGCTGCTGCCGCCCAGGGGCTACCTGAAGCGCCTGCGGGAGCTGTGCACGAAACACGGCATCCTGCTGATCTTCGACGAGGTCATCACCGGCTTCGGCCGCACGGGCTCGGCGTTCGCGGCCCAGGAGTTCGACGTCGTCCCGGACATGATCACCTGCGCCAAGGGCCTCACCAACGGCGCCGTGCCGATGGGCGCGGTGTTCGTGAAGCGGGAGATCCACGACGCGTTCATGACGGGGCCCCCGGGCTCCATCGAGCTGTTCCACGGCTATACCTACTCCGCGCACCCGATCGCCTGCGCGGCGGGCCTCGCGACGCAGCGCATCTACCGCAACGAGGGCCTGTTCGAGCGCGTGCGCGCGATCGCGCCCTACTGGTCGGACGCGGTGCACGCGCTGAAGGGCCGCCGGCACGTCGTGGACCTGCGCGCCTACGGCCTGGTCGCCGGCATCGACTTGAGCCCGCGCGACGGCGCGCCGGGCGCGCGTGCCTACGACGCGCTGGTCGCGGCCTTCAACGCGGGTCTCCTGATCCGCATCACCGGGGACACGATCGCTTTGTCGCCGCCGTTCATCATCGAACGCAAGGACATCGACCGGATCTTCGAGACGCTGGGGGCGATCATCGATCGCTTGGACTGATGCCGCGCCCCGGGGTATTCTCGGAACAGGTGAAAAACGTCTTGAATCGAGCCATCCTAGGGGAAATCATGACCAGCCCGATCCGTATTGCGGTCCACGCGACCATCGCCGCGGCAATGTCCTGCCCGATCGCCGCCCTCGCCCAGGAGGTCGTCGGGCTCGAGGAAGTCGTCATCACCGCGCAGAAGCGCCAGCAGTCGCTGCAGGACGTGCCGCTGTCGGTCTCCGCCTTCACCGACGAGATGCTGAGTGAAGGCCGGATGGCGGACATCCGCTCGATCGTCGACTTCACGCCGGGTTTCAGCGGCAACACCGCCGACGGCTTTACGGACGCGCTGTCGATGCGCGGCATCTCGACCAACGACTTCGGCATCGGCGGCGACCCCTCGGTCGCCGTGTTCGTCGACGGCATCTGGGCCGGCCGCACGGGCGGTGTCATGACCTCGATGTACGACGTCGAGCGGGTCGAGGTGGTCAAGGGCCCGCAAGGCACCCTGTTCGGCCGCAACTCGATCGCGGGCGCAATCAGCGTCCTCACCAAGAAGCCGGACAGCGAGTTCGGCGCGAGCGCGGAGCTCTCGCTCGCCGACCGCGACGAGGTCGAGGCCATCGGCATGATCAACATCCCGCTCAATGACCAATGGGCGATGCGTGCGGCCGGCTACTACCTCCAGAACGACGGCTACCTCGAGAATCTCGCCGGCGGCGACGATCTCGGCTTCCACGAGGTCAGTTCCGGGCGCCTGTCGCTGAGCTATGCCGGCGAATCGCTCGACGCGACGCTGATCACCTCGTACGAGGACCGCGAGCAGGACCCGTCCGTGTACTGGGTGCCGGCCGCGGGCCTCGCCGAGGACGAAGTGAACACCGATCTCGGCGATGACGGCATCAACGAGTCGGACGTGTTCGACGCGAGGATCCTGCTCGAATGGTCGCTCGCGGGCGACTACACGGTCACCTCGCTGACCGGCTACAAGAAGTTCAATTTCCACTACCTCGAGGACTACGACGGTGGTCCCGAGCGGATGAACGACTACCGCCAGGTCAACGAAGTCGAGTACTGGAGCCAGGAGCTACGGCTGAACTCGCCGTCGGACGGCCGCGTCACCTGGTTCGCCGGCGCGAGCGTGTACGAGGAAAAGATCGATGGCCTGTTCGACTTCATCTACGACGAGGATGCGCTGTGCCGCGCGGTCAGCATCTCCGACGCGCCGGATTTCGACGGGCCGGCGGCCGGCTGCGACGACCCGAACTTCGAGACCTACTGGGAGGAGGACATCGATCCCGCCGACATCCTCGAGGGCAAGGTCGAGCGAACCTTCGTGGATGTCAAGAGCCGCGGCTGGGCGGTGTACGGCGATTTGACCTGGGCGATCAACGACCGGCTGGACCTGACCGCGGGCGCGCGCTATACGTTCGACGAGAAGGAGATCGACAGCGTGGTCCTCGACTCGGGCGGCGCGCTCGGCAACAACTTCAATTTCGGGTTCTTCACCAACGGCACGGTCAGCAACAAGTCCGACTGGAGCGACTTCACGCCGCGCATCGCGCTCGACTACGAGATCAACGACGACGTTTCCGTGTACGGCACGGTCTCGATGGGCTACAAGGCGGGCGGCTTTGCGACCTTCGGCTACGACCTGCACGGACAGGATGTGAACGACGACGGTTCCGCGCCCGACGGCACGACGCCGCTCGAGTTCGACCCCGAGGAAGTTGAGAACTACGAGATCGGCATCAAGTCGCGCCTGCTCGACAATACGCTGCAGGCGAATGCCTCGCTGTTTCTGTACGACTATACCGACCTGCAGCTCGTGTATTTCGACCAGGGCTCCTCGCAGGTCGCGAACCTGGGCGAGGCACGCGGCCAGGGCCTGGAGATCGACCTGCGCTGGGTGCCGAACGAGCACTGGGACGCGATGGTCGGCCTCACGTTCCTCGACACCGAGATCACGGACGCGACCGACATCATCGAGGTCGGCGCCTGCGGGGACTGCGACGGCAACAACCTGCCCTTCGCGCCCGAGGTGAGCGCCTCCACGATCCTCACCTACCGCATGCCGGTCGCCACGGGCGAGGGCTTCTTCACGACCGAATACGTCTACCGGTCGAAGATGTACGGCGGACCGGACAACCTGCCGGACGCGACGGCGGACTCCTGGAACGAGGTCAGCTTCCGCCTCGGCTACCGCAGCAGCGGGAACTGGTACGCGACGCTCTGGGTGGAGAACGCCTTCGACGAGATCTACTTCGAGCGCGGCTGGGAGAACGCCGACGCGGACAACCAGTACGGCTACGGCCTGTTCAACGAGCTGGTCTGGCCGTCGCGGCCGCGGACAGTCGGTGTCACGTTTGGGATGGAGTGGTAGCCTCGAAGATCGCGTAGCGCTTGCGGGCCGGCTCGACCGACTCCCAGGTGCCCTTGAAGCCCGCGGGGATGACCCAGGCGTCCCCGGCGTTGAACTGCCAGCGCTTGCCTTCCTCGGAAGTGAGCGTCACGCGGCCCTCGAGCAGGTGGCAGAACTCGTGCTCGGTGTAATTGACCTTCCACTTGCCGACGCTGCTCGACCAGGTGCCGGCGAAGAACTGGCTCGTGGGGTCGGTGAAGTAGTTCTTCACCAGCGTCTTCGGCTCGCCCTTGACCACTTTCTCGGCGGCCACCGCCGATTCCTCGCCCTTCATGCTGCGCCGGAAATCCACGATTGGTGGTGTCGCCATCGCCCTGCTCCAGTTCCTGCCCTTTTGCCGATTGTAATCGCTGGCACGGGCCGGCAATCGGGCGTAGGATGAATTCATGGGCAACCGACTCCCTCCAATCGTCGGAAACTGGTACACGCACCGCGACAAGGGCGCGATGTTCCAGGTGGTCGCGCTCGACGAAGACGCGGGCACGGTCGAGATCCAGGAGTTCGACGGCGGCCTCGACGAGCTCGACCTCGACGAGTGGCGCAGCCTCGCCGTGGACCGGGCCGAGCAGCCCGAGGACTGGGGCGGCCCGCTCGACGACCTCGAGCCCGACGAGTTCGGCTACACGGACATGGCCGGCGAGGACAAGGCCGGGTCGCCGCTCGAAGCCGCGATCACGACCTGGGAGCAGATCGTCGAGGACGACGACTTCGACGAGCCCATCCACTGACGGAAGATAGCGTTGACAAGCAATGATTCACTGGTCGCCAGGCGCCAGGCCGCGGTCGCGCGCGGCGTCTCCATGGTCCACCCGGTCTTCATCGAGCGCGCCGAGAATGCGCTGCTGTGGGACGGCGAGGGCCGGCGCTACGTGGATTTCGCGGGCGGGATCGCGGTGCAGAACACCGGTCACCGCCACCGGCGCGTGCTGGAGGCCGTGCGCGCCCAGCTCGACAAGGTGGTCCACACCTGCTTCCAGATCACGCCTTACGAGCCCTACGTCGCCGTCTGCGAAAAGCTGAACGCGCTCGCGCCCGGCAAGGGCGCGAAGAAATCCGTGCTGATGTCCACCGGCGCCGAGGCAGTCGAGAACGCGGTCAAGATCGCGCGCGCGGCCACCGGTCGCCCGGCCATCATCGCCTTCTCGGGCGCTTTCCACGGCCGCACCATCATGGCCCTTGCGCTGACCGGCAAGGTGGATCCCTACAAGACCGGTTTCGGCCCCTATCCGGCCGAGGTCTACCACGCGCCGTTCCCGAACCCGCTGCACCGCGTGTCGGTGGAGGACTCGTTTCGCGCGCTCGCCCAGGTCTTCAAGTGCGACGTCGCCGCCGACCGCGTCGCCGCCATCATCGTCGAACCGGTACAGGGCGAGGGCGGCTTCTACATCGCGCCGAAGGAGTTCATCGTCCGGCTGCGCGAGCTGTGCGACCGGCACGGCATCCTCCTGGTCGCCGACGAGATCCAGAGCGGCGCGGGCCGCACCGGGCGCATGTTCGCCATGGAGCACTACGGCGTCGCGGCGGACCTCTACACGCTCGCGAAGTCCATTGCCGGCGGCTTCCCGCTGTCGGCCGTAGTCGGGCGCGCGGACCTCATGGATGCGGTCGCACCCGGCGGCCTCGGCGGCACTTACGCCGGCAACCCGGTCGCCTGCGCGGCTGCGCTCGGCGTGCTGCAGGCCTTCGAGGAGGAGCGCATTTTCGAGCGCGCGGACCGGCTCGGCGAGCGCATCGGCAAGGCGCTCGACGCGCTAGCCGCGCGCCACGTTGAGATCGTCGAGGTACGCCGCCTCGGCGCGATGGTCGCCTTCGAGCTGGCCGAGGGCGGCGACCCGCACCGGCCGGCGGCGGAACTCACGAAGAAGCTCACGGCACGCGCCCGCGAGCTCGGGCTGATCCTGCTGTCCTGCGGCGTCTACGGCAATGTCGTGCGCATCCTCGTGCCGATCACCGCGGAGGACGCGGTGGTCGACGAGGGCCTCGCGATCATCGCCCGGGCCGCGTCCGAGCTCTTCACCGACGCGAACGTCACCATCCCGCGGCTGCGCCCTGCGCTCTAGCAGGACGATGCACCGAGTGCGCGCCCGCCACCCCGTGCTGCTGGCCGCGTCCCTCGGCCTCGTCGTTGCGTGCGCAGACGAGCCGCCCGCCGACCGCGTGTTCGTGAACGGCGCGGTGTACACCGTGGACGCGGAGCGGAGCCGCGCGGAGGCGGTCGCGGTGCGCGCGGGCCGCATCATCCGCGTCAGCACGAACGACGTCGTGCGGCGCCTCGTCGGGCCCGCGACCGAAGTCACGGATCTCGCGGGCGGAATGCTGCTGCCGGGCTTCCACGACTCGCACATTCACATCCTGATCGGCGTTGCGACCGAGGACGATTGCGACCTGCTGCGGCTCGCATCACAGGCGGAGGTGGAAGCGCGCCTGCGCGAGTGCCAGGCGCTCCCCGGCTACGGGCCCGAGCGCTGGGTGCGGGGCGGCGGCTGGTCCGAGTGGCTGTGGCCGGACGCCAATCCCGGCAAGGCGCAGCTGGACGCCTTGTTCCCTGACCGGCCCGTGTACCTCGAGTCGAGTTTCGGTCACGCGGCCTGGGTGAACAGCCGCGCGCTTGCGCTCGCGGGCGTCGGCCGCGCGACGCGGGACCCGCCCGACGGCGTCATTGTGCGTGATCCCGCGACCGGCGAGCCCGGCGGGACGCTGCGCGACGCCGCGATGCTGCTGGTCAAGCACAAGCTGCCGCCGTTGACCCTGGAGCAGCGGCTTGCCTCGGTGCGGGCCGGGATCACGCTCGCGCACGGCGTCGGCATCACTTCGGTGATCGAGCCGGGCCTCGACGCCGAACTGATCGCCCCGGTCATCGCTCTCGCCGACGCCGGCGAGCTCGACCTGCGCGTGCGCGCCTCGCTCTCGCCGCTCGCCTGGCAGCCCGGGGCCTTCGATGACGGCGTGTTCGCTTTCCTCGAGGGCCGCGGCCAGTGGCGACGGCCGGGCCTCGACGTCGACTCGGTCAAGATCTACATGGACGGCGTGGTCGAGTACGGCACCGGCGCCCTGCTCGAGCCCTACGACGATGCGCGCCACGGGCTCGGCCCGCGCTTCTACACCCAGGAGCAGGTGAACCGCTATTTCACGCGCTTCGACGCGATGGGTCTCGCGATCCACGTACACGCGGTCGGCGACGCCGGCATCCGCATGGCGCTCGATGGCTTCGCGGCGATGCGCGCGGCGAACGGGCCCAGCGACAATCGCCACCACATCGTTCATGTGCAGCTCGTCGACCCGGCCGACCGTCCGCGCTTCGGCGAGCTCGGCATCGCGGCGACGTTTCAGCCGCTGTGGACCTACCCCGACCCGGCGGCGCTCGAGCTCGACGTGCCGATGATCGGCGAGCGGCGCACCCAGGAGATGTACCCCATCGCGAGCCTCGCGAAGCGCGGCGCGCGCATCGCGGCGGGCAGCGACTACTTCGTCACCGACCTCAACCCGCTGCACGCGATCGAGGCCGCCGTCACCCGCCAGGATCCCTACACCAACGCCGGCCCGGTGCTGAATGCCGGCGAGCGCGTCGACCTCGCGACGATGATCGCTGCCTACACCATCCAGGGCGCGTGGCTGACGGGCCTCGAGAAGGAACAGGGCTCGATCGAGGCGGGCAAGCGGGCCGATTTCGTCATGCTCGACCGCGACCTGTTCGCGGGGCCCGCCTCGGCGATCAACGAGGCGAAAGTCGTGATGACCGTCTTCGACGGCCGCACCGTCCACGACGCGCGCGCGGACTAGCGTCCACACCCGCCATTCCGTCTTGCGGGCGGCAACAGGAAGAAAGATGGTGGCTAGGGAGAGAATCGAACTCTCGACCCCGGGGTTATGAATCCCGTGCTCTAACCAGCTGAGCTACCTAGCCACGCGGCGGGAAGGTACCCCGGGGAGGCGCGATTGTCGGGACCGGGCCGGTGGCTGTCAAGGACGCGCCGGTCCCCGGGGTCCGCGGCCTCAGGGCGGCTCGGCAAAGCTCCTGAGCGAGTGCCACTCGATCACTTCCTGCAGCAGCACGCGCTCGGTCTTGAGCACGATGTGCTCCAGGCTGTTCCAGGTCAGGCAGGCGGCGACCTCCGCGCGGTTCGCGGTCAGCAGCGCACGCATTTCCTGGTAACGCGCCACGCGGCGCTGCAGATCGTTGATCGAGATGATCGAGATCAGCGAGGCCGCGACCACCGGCAGCGAGATCTGCAGGAACACGAAAGCCGTCTCCTCCACCCAAAGCGGAACGGGCGGAACGGCGATGCCGGCGGTGCGGGTCACGGCGTAGCTCGCAATGCAGGCGACCGCGAGCAGCGTCGCGACCCAGAATCCCGCCATCAGCCGCCGGTAGACCGGCAGCGCCTTGTTGACCTGCCGGTTGAAGTAGGCGATCTGGTCGTCGATGCGCTTGGCGAGGTAGACCGGCTTGAATTCCTCGATCGGCAGGCTGCGCGTGGCCGAGGAGCGCGTGTGCAGGATGTACAGCGCGCGGGTCAGCCGCCGCGCGCCCACGAGGTCGAGGTCCTGCAGCAGCGGCGCGGCGCGCGGCAGGCCCCAGGTCGCGAGCGCCGAGCGGCAGAATTCCGCCGCCAGACGGCAGCGCACCCAGCTGTGGTGCGAGCGCAGGTGCCTTCTCAGCGCGAGCGCCGCGACCAGGCCGAAAGTGACGAACACGAGCTTCGCCCAGGGCAGCGCCAGCATGTGCAGCGCGTAAGCGACGGTCGCGGTCGCGATCAGCGTCGCCATCACGTGCGACATGACCGTGGCAACGATCAGGCGCCGGAAGTGCGGGGCGCCCTGGCTCGCTGCCAGTCGCACTTCTCCTGGAAGCGCAGCACGGAATCGGGCGCCGCGAAGGGGTTCTCGCCGCCGCTGAACGGCGCCTCCGGCAGGGCGTTCAGGTCCTCGAGGATCGCATCGCCGGCCTCGAGCTTGTCCCAGTTCTCGCGCCGCATCGCGCGCGTCGCGGGGTCGATGATCAGCACCGGCTTGCCGATCGACTTGGCGTACTGCACGACCTGGCCCGTGCCGCCCTTGCCGCGCGGGTCGTTGCCGTCCCAGACGGCGAGCAGCAGGTCGCAACCGTTGACTGTTTCGATGCCGCAATCGAGGTAGCTGTCCTCGCGATCGCCGTACTCGTGGATGGTGCGCATGTGGTCGGCGGACTCGAGCATCGCCTCGACCGACGCCCATTCTTCCGGCGCGAAGTCGCGCGCGAATTCCGGGCGCGCGAGCGGCAGGATGCAGTGCCAGGACATGCCGGCCGCGCGCGCTTCGCTCGCGAACAGCTGGTCGCCGCCGCGCGCGATCGACGACAGCGCGATCCACTCGCCCGGGACCTCGCGGACCAGGAACGCGAGCGCCTCGCGGATCGCGAGCGACGCACCGCCGGGATCGGTGAGGTGGCGATGCCCGGTGAAGCCGACGACGTTGAACAGCGGTAGCCGGCCGGCGGCGGCGGCGGGCAGCGGTGGTGTTGCGGTATCGGTCATCGTTGCGTTCAGGTCGTCCCGGCGGGCGCTGCTCCGGGTTGCGGCCCCAGCGAGAATTCTCCGCTCGCGCTGAAGCGATGCGAACCCAGCTTGCCGCTCATCGAGTAGCGTATCTGGTCGGCCTGTGCCGCGTCCTTCACGCCGATCACCTGGCGCACCATGCGCAGCATCGAGACGGTAACCGGCACCTCGACCACGGCATCGCTGAAGCCCGGGACGGTGCCACCGGCATTGCTTACGCCGGTCGCAAAGGTCTTGTCCTGCACCTCGCCTTTCTCCTGCATCGGCTCGATGCCGGCGACGGTGACCTGCAGAGGGTCCCGGGCCGCAAGCGACGCGCAGCCCGCCTGGGTCAGTGCCGCGGCCAGTGCAATGAGCATGTTGCGGATCATTGGCGCTCTCCCCCGGGACCGCGTGCAGCCTGCTCAGACGTTGAAGCGGAAATGGAACACGTCACCCTCGCGGACTACGTACTCCTTGCCCTCGAGCCGCAGCCTGCCGGCCTCGCGCGCGCCGGCCTCGCCCTGGTGCGCGACGTAGTCATCATAGGCAATGGTCTCCGCGCGTATGAAGCCGCGCTCGAAGTCGGTGTGGATGACGCCCGCGGCCTGCGGCGCAGTCGCCCCCGCGCGCACGGTCCAGGCGCGCACTTCCTTCGGGCCGGCGGTGAAGAAGGTCAGCAGACCGAGCAGCCGGTACCCGGCGCGGATGATGCGGTCGAGCCCGGCCTCGGCCAGGCCGAGATCGGCGAGGAAGGCGGCACGGTCCGCCTCGTCGAGCTCGGAGATCTCCGCCTCGATCGCGGCGCACACGGCGACCACCACCGAGCCCTCGGCGGCCGCCAGGCGCTCGAGCGCCTCGAGCCGCGCATTGCCCGTGAAGCCGCCCTCGTCCACGTTCGCGACGTACATGACGGGCTTGGCCGTCAGCAGCGACAGCTCGTGCAGCCGTTCGCGCTCGAAGTCATCGAGCGCCATCGCCCGCACCGGCCTGCCCTGGTCGAGCCAGGCGCGCATTTTCCTCAGCGACTCGCGCCAGCGCGTCGCGTCCTTGTCCATCGCCTTGGCGGCCTTGTCGGCGCGCTGCGCCGCGCGCTCGACGGTCTCGAGATCGGCGAGCGCGAGCTCGGTGTTGATGGTGGCGACGTCGGAGGCGGGGTCCACGCGCCCGGCCACGTGCACCACGTCGGGATCCTCGAAGCAGCGCACCACGTGCGCGATCGCGTCGACCTCGCGGATGTGGGCGAGGAACTTGTTGCCGAGCCCCTCGCCCTCTGAGGCGCCGGCGACCAGGCCAGCGATGTCCACGAACTCGACCGTGGTCGGCATCACCTTCTCGGGCTTTGCGATGCGCGCGAGCGCGGCGAGGCGCAGGTCCGGTACCGGCACGATCCCGACATTCGGGTCGATGGTGCAGAACGGGTAGTTCTCGGCCGCGATGCCGGCGCGCGTCAGCGCGTTGAACAGGGTCGACTTGCCGACATTCGGCAGCCCGACGATGCCGCAGCGGATCCCCATCCGGGAAGCGCCGCCCTACTGCTGCGCCGCCGGCGGCGCGGTGTGCAGGCGGTTCATCATCTTTTCCGCGCCCTCGGTGAGCAGGCGCGGGAACTCGGCGACCGCGAGTTCGATCGCCTCGCGCATCAGCCGCTCGTGCACGGCGCTCGCGCGCTCGAGCACGTAGTCGATCACCTGGTCACGCTGGCCCGGGTGGCCGATGCCGACGCGGATTCGCCAGAAGTCCTCGCCGAGGTGCGCGATCACGTCCTTGAGCCCGTTGTGCCCGCCCGCGCCGCCCGCCTTCTTGAGGCGCGCGACGCCGGCCGGCAGGTCGAGGTCGTCGTGCACGACCAGCACCTGGTCCGAGGGAATCTGGAAGTACTCGCAGAAGGCGCGCACGGACTGGCCGCTGCGGTTCATGAAGCCCATCGGCTTCAGGAGCCACAGCGGCACGCCCGCGATCGTGACGCGGCCCGCGTCGGCGTTGTAGCGCCGCTCGGGCTTCAGGCGGCCTGCATGCCGCGCCGCCAGCTCGTCGACGAACCAGAAGCCCGCGTTGTGGCGCGTGTCCTCGTGCTCGACGCCCGGGTTGCCGAGCCCGACGACCAGTTGCAGTGCGAGTCCCGCCACACCTTACTTCTTGCCGTCGCCCTTCCTAGCGTCCTTGCCGCCCTTGGCGGCGCCCTTCGCATCCGCAGCCGGCGCAGCGGCGCCCGCTGCGGGAGCTGCGGCCCCGGTGGCCGGCGCCGCGCCCGGTGCGCCCGGTGCGCCCGGTGCGCCAGGAACAGGAGCCGCGCCCGGCGCAGCGCCCGCAGCGGCAGCGGCCGCTGCGGCCTCGTCGACGACCGGAGCTTCCTCCTCCTCGACGCGCGGCATGTGGATCGACGCGACCGGACCGTCGCGGCCGGCAAGCAGGTCGACGAGCTCGACGCCCGCCGGCAGCCTGAGCCCGGAGAGCTTGACGACCTCGTTGATGGCGAGCCCGGAGACGTCGACCTCGACGAACTCGGGCAGGTCCTTCGGCAGGCACAGGACTTCGACGTCGTTGCGCACGTGCCCGAGCACGCCGCCCTGCTCCTTGACGCCCTTCGCCTCGGCGCCGCCCTTGAAGTGCAGCGGCACGCGCATCCTGATCTTCTCGTCCTCCAGCACGCGCTGGAAGTCGACGTGCACGATCCGGTTCCGGTACGGGTGACGCTGCACGTCCTTGAGCACCGCGGCCTGCTGCGAGCTTCCGACCTTGAGCGCGAGGATGGTCGAATAGAAGCGCTCGTTGTCCATCAGCTGCGCGAGCTTGGTGTGATCGATGACCAGCGAGCGCGCGTCGCGCCTGCCTCCGTAGAGGATCGCCGGGACCTTGCCGAGATAACGCAGGCGGCGGCTCGCACCCTTGCCCTGGTCTTCCCGGAACTCGGCGTCGAGTTCGAAGGAAATCTTCATGTTCATGACTCCGTTGTTTCAGTCTACGTACAGCGAACTGACGGATTCCTCGTCGCGAATCCGCCGCATCGTCTCCGCGAGCAGCTCTGCGACCGAGAGCACGCGGATACGCTTGCACTTCCTAGCGGCCTCGCCGAGCGGGATCGTGTCCGTCACGACCAGCTCATCGAGCGCGGATTTCCCGATCCGTTCCACCGCCTTGCCCGAGAGCACCGGGTGCGTGATGTAGGCGATCACGCGCTCCGCGCCCTCGTCCTTCAAAGCCTGCGCCGCCTGGCACAGCGTCCCCGCGGTGTCCACGAGGTCGTCCACCAGGATGCAGCTCCGCCCGCGCACGTCGCCGATGATGTTCATCACCTGCGATTCGTTGGCGCGCTGCCGGCGCTTGTCGATGATCGCGAGGTCCGCGTTGTCTAGCCGGCGCGCCAGCGCCCTCGCCCGCACCACGCCGCCGACGTCCGGCGACACCACGATCATGTTGTCGTATTTCTGCTTCCACACCTCGCCGAGCAGCACCGGCGAGGCGTACACGTTGTCCACGGGCACGCCGAAGAAGCCCTGGATCTGGTCCGCGTGCAGATCCACCGTCAGCACCCGGTTGACCCCCGCGCAGCCGATCATGTCCGCGACCAGCTTGGCCGTGATCGGCACGCGCATCGCGCGCTGGCGCCGGTCCTGGCGCGCGTAGCCGAGGTAGGGGATCACCGCGGTGATCCGCCCGGCCGAGGCGCGCTTGCACGCGTCCGCCATGACGAGAAGCTCCATGAGGTTCTCGTTGCTCGGCGGGCAGGTCGACTGCACCAGGTAGACGTCCTTGCCGCGGACGTTCTCCATGATCTCGACCTGGATCTCGCCGTCGCTGAACCGCCCCACCATGGCGCGGCCGAGCGGCGTCATCAGGTGCCGCGCGATGTCCTGCGCGAGCACCGGATTCGCGTTGCCGGTGAACACCGCCATCGTGGATTGATCCACGCGCTTCTCCCTAACTGGCTGGGGTGGAAGGATTCGAACCTTCGCATGACGGAACCAAAATCCGTTGCCTTACCACTTGGCGACACCCCAGTTTCAAACCTTCCCGCTCCCGCGGGAGCGCTCCGCCGCCAGGCGTTCCTGCAGGGGCGAGCGGTCGAGCCCCCGGGCCACGAATCCGCGCCACCCCCGCGGCAGGCCGTCGAGGGCCGCTTGCGCGGAACCGCGATCGGCGAAAGCCGCGAACACGCAGCTGCCGGTGCCGGTCATCTGCGCCGCGCCCCGTTCGGCGAGCCAAGCCAGCGCCCGGCGCACCTCGGGACTGCGCCCGGTCACCACCGGCTCGCAGTCGTTGCGACCACCTGCCTTCAGGAAGCCGCGAATTGTCGTCTTGGGGGTTTTCCTTGTCAATTCAGGAGCCTGAAACACCTCGGCGGTCGGGATCCCGACCCCCGGAAAGACGATGGCGTAGTGCCTGGCGGGCAATTCCAGGGGGGTCAGCCGCTCGCCCACTCCCTCGCCCCAGGCACTCCGGCCGTGGATGAACAGCGGCACGTCTGCGCCGAGTTCCAGGCCGATTTCCGCCAGGGTTTCGACCGGCAGGCGCAACCCCCAGATTTCGTTCAGGGCGACGAGCGTCGTTGCGGCATCGGAGCTGCCCCCGCCGAGCCCCCCCTGGAGCGGGATCCGCTTGTCGAGCCGGATGTCGATCCCGACCGGCCGGCCGGCAACCGACCGAAGCCTGCGCGCAGCCCGCATGCAGAGATCGCCCTCCGCCCGTACCCCGGCGGGGCCGGCCAGGCGCCGGATATCGCCGTCCGCGCGCAGCGTGAATTGCAGCTCGTCGGCGAGGTCCACGAGCTGGAAGGCGGTTTGCAAATCGTGGTAACCGTCGGGGCGGCGTCCGGTCACGTGCAGGAACAGGTTGAGTTTCGCGGGTGCAGGCCAGGGCAACGTGCTCACGGCGGCAACTGCCAGTCGGAGGCGATGACGCGCAGGCGCAGGTCTTCCCGGGTCATCTCGATGCGTGCCGGCAGGCTGAGTGCGCCGACGCCCAGGTAGCGGTCGTAACGAACCTGCCAGCCCGATTGCACGAGGCGCGCGAGCCTGCGGTCGCCGCCGAGCGTTTCTTCGGCTGCCATGCCGGGGACCGGCACGCCGAGCACCCAGTAGCGCATCTCGGCCACCGGCAGCGCCTGCCCGGCGCCAAAGTGGCGCACGAGCAGGCGCTCCGATTCAGCGTCCGCGAGCGGCTCGCCATCCACGAGGACGGCGGCACGGCCGCTCTCGACCCGAATCGCGAGTCCCTTGCCGCCCATCGGCCCGGAGACCGCGATGTCGGCGCGGTCGCGGACCTGCGCCCAGCGCAGGCCGCCGGAGAATCCGTCCTCGCCCGCGGCGACCGCGATGCGCCCGGCGAGCGTCCACGCATCGAGCGCCTGCAGGGCCGCGCAGCGCGCCAGCCAGTCGTCTTCGGCCGCGGGAGGCGGCAAGGTCGCGCAGCCGGCGAGCAGCGACAGGAACGTCGCGGCCGCGACGCGGGCGGTCACGGCGCGCGGCGCTCGATCGCGCGCTTGAGCGGCGGGCTGTCCGGATTGTCTGCGAGCGCCTCGTCCCAGAGGCGTCTTGCATCCTCGCGCCTGCCCATGCGCCATAACGTCTCGCCGAGATGCGCAGCCACCTCGGGATCTTCCGACAGGTCCCAGGCGCGCTCGAGCCAGCCCTTGCCTTCCTCGAGCCGGCCGGCCTGGACGAGCGCCCAGCCCATCGAGTCCTGGATCGCGTAGCTGTCGGGCTTCGCGGCGATCGCGCGCTCGATCAGCGCCGTGCCTTCCGCGACCGACTTCGTGCGATCGACCAGCGTGTAGCCGAGCGCATTGAGCGTCATCGGGTCGTTCGGGCGGCGCTTCGCCACCTCGCGCATGTCGGCGACGGCTTCCGGCACGCGGTCGATGCGCTCGAGCAGGAAGCCGCGCGCGAGCATGAGCCCGTCGTCGGGCAGGACCTCGAGCGCGCGGTCGAGGAACGCGATGGCCTCGCCCCTCCTGCCCTCGTCCACGAGGATCGCGCCGACGCCCGAGACGACGTCCGCGGTGTCGGCCGGCGAATCGGCCTGGAAATCGTCGAGCAGCATTTCCGCGAGCTCGGGCGATCCCTGCTCGCGCAGCAGGCGAAAACTGCGCAGCTGCGAGGCGATCGCGCGCGGACCCGAATCGATCGCCTGGTAGAGCAGCGCGGCGCGTGCCGTGTCGCCCCGCTCCTCGGCGAGGCGGGCGCGCAGCCAGCGCACGTTCTGGGTCTGCTCGGGGTCGCGGTCCGCTTCGAGGACGAACCGGTCGGCATCGTCCAGGCGATTCTCGTCGAGCGCGATCGACGCGAGCGCGAGCGCGGCTTCCGATGCGACGGCACCGCCGCCGCGCCGCAGGTCATCGAACAGCGCGACCGCCTCGTCCCGCCGGTCGGCGGCGAGCAGCTGCCAGGCGTGGGACAGCCGCATCAGCGGGTCGCCCGTGTCCGCAAGCCGCGCGGAGGCCGCGAGCGCCTCGCCGCGCCTGCCCTGCGCCGCAAGTGCGCGGACGCGCGCGTACTCCGCCTGCGGCCAGCCGGGCTTCAGCGCCAGCGCGCGGTCCAGGGCCGCGATCGCCTGGTCGCCGTGCTCGGCCCGCTGCCACAGCGTGCCGGCGGCGAACTGCGCCTCGGGCAAGGTCGGATCTTTCGCGGCGAGGCGTTCCATGACGCGCGCGGCACCGGTTTCGTTGCCTTCCGCCGACAGGATGCCGAGCAGCACGAGATAACCGCGTGCGCGGTCGGCATAGGACGTGTCGAGCAGCAGCCTGAACTGCTCCGCGGCTGCGTCTTCGTCGTACCGGCGCAGCAACCCGGTCGCGAGGTAACGGCGCGCGACTTCGTTCGCGGGCGAAAGCTCGAGCCAGCGTCGCGCGGACTCGACCGCGCGCTCGAGCTGCAGCTTGTCCCAGGCTACGCGTGTCGCCCGCTCGGCGACGGCGGCGTCGGCGCTCGCCGCGACCGCGCAGGCGTAGCGGCGGGCCGCCTCCGGCCAGGCGGCGCGCGCGAGCGCGTGTTCGGCGGCGGCCAGGAGGGAATCGGCATCGCCGCGCGGGCAGCCTTGCCGCGCAGCGGTCGCGGGCAACGCCGCGAGCGCGAGCAGCAGGGCCGCGGGCAGACGTGCCGGCATGTGCATCGCATCACTATACCCGTGCGCGGCACGCACCGCGCTTGTGCTGCCGGGTTCGTTACCGGACAATTCGCCGGCCGATTCCCGCAGCCGGCCCAGCTCCCATGTCCCTCCTCGTCCTCGGCCTGAATCACCGCACCGCGCCGATCGAGGTGCGCGAGCGCATCGTGTTCGACGCCGAGCATTTGCCGCGCGCGCTCGCATCGCTGCGCGCCCTGCCCGGCCTGACGGAGGCCGTGATCGTCTCCACCTGCAACCGCACCGAGGTCTACGCCGTCGGCGGTTCCGCCGAGGCGGTGTCGGGCTGGCTGGTCGCGGAATCCGGCGGCGACGGCGCGCTCACCGACTGCCTGTACCGCATCGAGGAGGCAGACGCCGTGGGCCACCTGTTCTCGGTGGCTGCGGGACTCGATTCGCTGATCCTCGGCGAGCCGCAGATCCTCGGCCAGCTCAAGGACGCCTATCGCAGTGCGCAGCAGGCGGGCACGGCCGGCACCCACCTCAACCACCTGTTCCAGACCTCGTTCGCAGTCGCCAAGCGCGTGCGCACCGAGACCGCGATCGGCGCGGCTGCGGTATCGGTCGCCGCGGCGGGCATCCAGCTCGCGCGGCGCGTATTCGCGGGGCTCGAGCGCCACACCGCGCTGCTGGTCGGCGCCGGGGAAATGATCGAGCTCACCGCGCGTCACCTGCACGCGCAGGGCATCGGCCGGCTGATCATCGCGAACCGCAGCACCAGCCGCGCCCAGCGCATCGCCGATGGGCTGCCCGCGTCGGTGATCCGGCTCGACGCGCTTGCCGCGCACCTGCCGCAGGCCGACATGGTGGTGTCCTCGACGGCGCGGCCGGGCCACGTGATCGCGTACCAGGACGTGGTGCGCGCGCTCGACGAGCGCCGCCACCGGCCGATGTTCATGCTCGACCTCGCGGTGCCGCGCGACGTCGACCCGCGGGTCGGCACGCTCGAGGACGTCTACCTGTACACGATCGACGACCTGCGGCAGGTCGTGGACGAGAACCTGAAGGCGCGCGAGGCGGAGGCCGTCGTCGCGCGCCGCCTGATCGACGCCGACGTCGCCGAGTTCATGACCGGTCTCAAGGTGCTTGACGCCGCACCCGCGATCCGCGAGCTGCGTGGCCTGGCCGAGGCGCTGCGCGACGCGGCGCTCGCCGAGGCGCGGCGCCAGCTCGCCGCCGGCCAGCCGCCGCAGGCCGTGCTCGAGCAGCTCGCCGCCACCCTCACCAACCGCCTGCTGCACGCGCCCTCCGCGGCGCTGCGCGAGGCCGCCGAGACCGGCGACATCACCCTCGCGGAGGCGGCGGCGCGCCTGTTCCGCACCGGGCGCGACGGCCCATGAAGGACGCCATCCGGCGCCGGCTCGAGCGCATCGCGGACCGGCACGCGGAGCTCGAACGCATGCTCTCGGACCCGGTGGCGCTCGGGGACTCCGCGCGCTTCCGCGCGCTGTCCATGGAGTTCGCGCGCGTCGACCCGATCGCGCGCAGTCTCGGGCGTCTCGCCGGCCGCGAGCGCGAGCTCGCGGCGGCGCGCGCCATGGCCGCGGACCCGGACGCGGGCCTGCGCGCGCTGGCGCAACAGGAAATCCTGGCGCTCGAGCGCGCGATTGCGGACGACGAGGCCGAGCTCGAGCGCCTGCTGGTACCCGCCGACCCGCTCGACGACCACAACGTGTTCCTCGAGATCCGCGCCGCCGCGGGCGGCGACGAGGCCGCGATCTTCGCCGGCGACCTGTTCCGCATGTACGCCCGCTACGCGGAACGCCGGGGCTGGAGCGTCGAGCTCCTGTCGGAGAGCCGCGGCGAGCACGGCGGCTACCGCGAGGTGATCAGCCGTATCGCCGGGCGCGGCGTCTATGCCGCGCTCAAGTTCGAGTCCGGCACGCACCGCGTCCAGCGCGTGCCGGCGACCGAGTCGCAGGGCCGCATCCACACCTCGACCTGCACCGTGGCGGTGCTGCCCGAGATCGCCGAAGTCGAGAGTGTCGAGATCAACCCGGCGACACTGCGCATCGACACTTACCGCTCCTCGGGCGCCGGCGGCCAGCACGTCAACAAGACCGACTCGGCCGTGCGCATCACCCACCTGCCGTCGGGTATCGTCGTCGAGTGCCAGGATGAGCGCTCGCAGCACAAGAACCGCGCCCGGGCGATGGCGCTCCTGCGCGCGCGGCTGCTCGCGGCCGAGCGCGAGCGCCGGGCGACCGAGAAGGCCGAGAAGCGGCGCCTGCAGGTCGGCACCGGCGACCGTTCGGAGCGCATCCGCACCTACAACTTCCCGCAGGGCCGGCTGACCGACCATCGCATCGAGCTGACGCTCTACCGGCTGGATAGCATCGTCGACGGCGACCTCGACGAAGTCATCGGCACGCTCGCGCGCGAGCACCAGGCGGAAGAGCTGGCCGCGCTCGAATGATCCGCGCCGCCGACGCGATCGCCGCGCTGCGCGAGCGCCTCGCCGCCGCGTCCCCGAGCGCAGCGCTCGACGCTGAGCTCATGGTCGCGCACGTGCTCGGCCTCGGCCGCGCCGCGCTCGCCGCCGAGCCGCAGCGCACGCTCGCGCCCGAGGAACTCACGACGCTCGAGGCGCTGGCGCGCCGGCGCCTGGCCGGCGAGCCGGTCGCCTACCTGACCGGTCGCCGCGAGTTCTGGTCGCTCGAACTCGAGGTCACGCCGGACGTGCTGGTGCCGCGACCGGAGACGGAGCTGCTGGTCGAGCGCACGCTCGCCGCGATCGCGGGCCTCGCGCGGCCGGCCGTGCTCGACCTAGGCACCGGCAGCGGCGCGATCGCGCTCGCGGTGGCCAGGGAGCGCGCGGATGCGGCCGTGACGGCGACCGACGCCTCGCCGGCGGCGCTCGCGGTCGCGCGGCGCAACGCTGCGCGGCTCGGCCTCGCCAACCTGCGCTTCTTCACGGGCGACTGGTACGCGCCGCTCGCCGGCGCGCGCTTCGACGCAATCGCCTCGAATCCGCCCTACGTCGCCGAGGACGATCCTGCGCTCGCGGGTCTCGCGCACGAGCCGCGCCTCGCGGTATCGCCAGGGCCGGACGGGCTCGCGGCGCTCGCGGCGGTCACGGCCGGTGCCGCCGTCCACCTCGCGCCGGGCGGGCGGCTGCTGCTCGAGCACGGCGCCGCCCAAGGGGCCGCGGTCCGGGCCCTGCTCGGCGCCGCGGGCTTCGGGCGCATCGAGACGCGCCGCGACCTTGCGGGCCATGAGCGCGTGACGGAAGGCGCGTGGCCGCGCGAGGCATTAGAATCGGCGCCCCTAACGGAGGGTTCCAGATGATCAAGTTCGAGACTTCCCACGGCGTCTTCACGGTCGAGGTCGACGAGGCGTCGGCGCCGATCTCGGCGAAGAATTTCCTGCGTTACGTGGACGAGGGCTTCTACGACGGCACGATCTTCCACCGCGTGATCCCCGGCTTCATGATCCAGGGCGGCGGCTTCACCGGCGACATGGCGCACAAGGATGACCACGCGCCGATCAGGAATGAAGCCGACAACGGGCTCAGGAACCAGCGCGGTACGCTCGCCATGGCGCGCACCAACGACCTGCACAGCGCGACCTCGCAGTTCTTCATCAATCTCGTGGACAACGGCTTCCTGGACCACAAGACCGGGAACTTCGGCTACGCGGTCTTCGGCCGCGTGACCGCAGGGCTGAAGGTCATCGACAAGATCGCGAAGGTGAAGACCGGGCGCCGCCACGGCCACGACGACGTGCCCGCTGAGGCGGTCGTGATCAAGTCCGCCCGGCGCGCCGGTACCGCCTGAGGCGCCCGCCCCGATGGAGCGTCGCTCGCCGGCGGCGCGGACCCTGCGCGCGGCGGCGCTCGCGGTCCTCGCGGCGGCCGCGGTCAGCGTCGTCGCGGTGCTGGCGTTCCGCTGGCTGCCGGTGCCCATGACCGCATTCATGATCGGCGAGCGTCTCGCCACCCGCGCCGCGGACCAGTCGCTCGACCAGCGCCAGAACTGGGTGCCCTGGGAGCGCATCTCGCCGCACGCCGCGGTCGCGGTGATCGCCGCCGAGGACCAGAAATTCCCGGCGCACGGCGGCTTCGACTTCTCTGCGATCGAGCAGGCAGTCACCGACGCGCAGCGCGGCCGCCGGCTGCGCGGCGCGAGCACCATCAGCCAGCAGGTCGCCAAGAACCTGTTCCTGTGGTCGGGCCAGAGCTGGGTGCGCAAGGGGCTCGAGGCCTGGTTCACCGTGTGGATCGAGCTCCTCTGGCCGAAGCAGCGCATCCTCGAGGTGTACCTGAATGTCGCGCAGTTCGGCCGCGGCACCTGGGGCGTCGAGGCGGCGAGCCGGCGCTACTTCGGCAAGCCGGCCGCGAAGCTGACGCGCCACGAGGCGGCCCTGCTCGCGGCGGTGCTGCCGAGCCCCACACGCTATCGCGTGGTGAACCCCGGGCCCTGGGTGCGCCAGCGCCAGCAGTGGATCCTCGGGCAGATGCACCGGCTCGGCGGGCCGGCCCTGCTCGAAGACCTGTAGCGAAGCCCGTACAATGCGCCGTTACCCGGAGACCGGACGATGGTCGAAAAATCCCTCGAGAATCTGCTGCTCGCCTGCCGCTGGCTGCTGGCGCCGCTCTACCTCAGCCTGATCGTGATGGTGATGTTCTCCGGCTACGAGAACTTCGTGTCGCGCATGGACGCGCAGCAGATCGCGAACGACAAGATCCTCTGGTACGTCGTCCTGCACCTGACCTTCGTCGTGTCAGCGGTGCTGCTCGGCGTGCTCGACAAGATCTCCTTCGCCGCGCACCGCAAGGAAGCAGCCTGAACCGGAGGATGACTCACATGCAGAAATCCCGACGCGACCTGCTGCGCGCCACGATTGGACTCGGGGCCGCGGGCGCCCTCAAGGGCGCCTGGGCAAGCGCTTTGCCGGAACCGACCCCGACTCACGAAATCGGACCGTTCAATCCAGTGATACGCTCGCTGGAGGCGGACGCCGACCTCACACTGCTCGAGGGGCACGCTCAGCGCGCCGAGGGCCGGGTGATCCACCTGATGGGTCGCGTGCTGAATGCGCAGGGCGAGCCCGTGCCCGGCGCAAAGATCGAGATCTGGCAGGCGAACACAAAGGGCCGCTATGCACACCCGGTCGATCGCAGCCTGGCGCCTATCCGATCAACCCGATGAATCCGGTCCAGGTCCGTCCGCCGCACATCCATTTCGACGTTACCGGCAGGAATTCCCGCATCGTGACGCAGATATACTTCCCGGACGAGCCGGAAAATGAGAATGACCTGCTCTTCGGCCCGCTGAGCGACCAGGACAAGCGTGCCCTCACGGCGAGCATGTCGCCGCCAACGGCCGATCTCGAGCCGGACGCCCTGCTGGTTCGCTGGGATATCGTCCTGGTCGGGAGCTAGTGCAGCCCCGGCGGTGCCGGTTGCGTCGAGCCGGGCGAAAACAGGCCCGCGACGTCCACCGCGTCGAAACGCCAGGCGCGGTTGCAGAACTCGCAGCGCACCTCGACGTCGCCGCGCTCCTCGAGCAGCGAGTAAACCTCCGGACCGCCGAGCGCCTGCAGGATCCCGGCGACGCGCTCGCGCGAGCAGGTGCACTGGAAGAAGACCGGCATACCCTCGAACAGGCGGATGTCGTCCTCCGGGAACAGGCGGCGCAGCAGCTCGTGGCACGGCAGGTCGGCGAGTTCCTTCGGCGCGAGCGTCGCGGCGAGGAGGCCCAGGCGACGCCAGGCATCGTCCGCCTCGGCGCGCTCCGACTCGCTGCCCGCCTCGCCCAGGGCCACGCGTTGCAGCAGGAGCCCCGCCGCGCGGTCCGGTCCCGCCGCGAGCACGAGTCGCGAGGGCAGCTGCTCCGAGCGCTCGAAGTACTGCTCGAGGCAGTCGGCGAGCCGCGCGGTCACGAGCGGTACCACGCCCTGGTAGCGCTCGCCGCCCTCGTCCTGCTCGATCGTCACCGCGAGCTGGCCGTCGCCGAACAGCCCGTCCGCGGCCGGCGCACCCGGCGGGAGCGCGTCGTGGCGCGCGACGCCGCGGATCGCGTGGCGATGCGTGCACTGCGCGAGCATCAGTCGCACCGGCCCGGGCCCCTGAACTGGCAGCGACAGGCGGCCCTCGAACTTGAGCGCGCCGGCCATCAGCGCGGACGCAGCCATCGCTTCGCCGAGCGCGGCGGCGACCGGCTCCGGGTACGAATGGTGCTCGATCGCCGCGCGCCAGCTCGCGTCGAGGCGCACCAGGTGCCCGCGCACCGGCAGCCGCTCGAACAGGAACCGGTGCAGCAGGTCGCCGGGCGCGGTCATGGACCGGCGAGGAGCTTCTTGAGCAGTTCGTTCACCTGCGCGGGATTCGCCTTGCCGGCGGTCGCCTTCATCACCTGGCCGACAAAGAACCCGAACAGCTTGTCCTTGCCCGCGCGGTAATCGGCGAGCTGGCCCGGGTTCGCGGCCATGACGTCCCGGATCGCCTGCTCGATCGCGCCGGTATCGGTGATCTGCCGGAGCCCGCGCTCGGCGATCACCGCGTCCGCGTCCTTGCGCTCGCTCCACATCGCCTCGAACACGTCCTTGGCGAGCTTGCCCGAGATCGTGCCATCGACGATGCGCTTCAACAGGCCCGCAAGCGCCGCGGCGCCGACGGGCGCAACGCCGATCTCGAGGCCGTCGCGATTGAGGAACCCGGACAGCTCGCCCATCACCCAGTTGGCGGCGAGCTTCGGCTCGCCGGCGCCGGCCGCGACCTCCTCGTAGTAGGCCGCTAGCTCGCGGCTCGCGGTCAGCACGCCCGCGTCGTACTCCGAGAGTCCGTGTTCGCGCGCGAAGCGCGCCGCCTTGGCATCGGGCAGCTCCGGGAGCCCGGCACGCAGCTCGGCGACGAATGCCGCGTCGATCTCGAGCGGCAGCAGGTCCGGGTCCGGGAAGTAGCGGTAATCGTTCGCCTCCTCCTTGCTGCGCATCGGGCGGGTCTCGTCGCGGTCCGGGTCGTACAGGCGCGTTTCCTGCACCACCTTGCCGCCGCCCTCGATCAGCTCGACCTGGCGCTCCACCTCGTGGTTGATCGCGCGCTCGACGAAGCGGAAGGAGTTGAGGTTCTTGATCTCGCAGCGGGTCCCGTACTCCTGCGCCCCGGCGCGGCGCACGGAGACGTTCGCATCGCAGCGGAACGAGCCCTCCTGCATGTTGCCGTCGCAGATCTCGAGGTAGCGCACCAGCGTGTGGATCTTCTTCATGTACGCGACGGCCTCGCGCGCCGAACGCATGTCAGGCTCCGAGACGATCTCGAGCAGCGGCGTGCCCGCACGGTTGAGGTCGATGCCGCTCATGCGGCCCAGCCCCTCGTGCAGCGACTTGCCGGCGTCTTCTTCGAGGTGCGCACGCGTGACGCCGACGGTCTTGCGGCTGCCGTCCTCGAGCAGGATCTCGACCGCGCCGCGCGCGACCACCGGCAGCTCGTACTGGCTGATCTGATAGCCCTTGGGCAGGTCCGGGTAGAAGTAATTCTTGCGCGCGAACACCGAGCGGGGCGCGATCGTGGCGCCGATCGCGAGCCCGAACCTGACCGCCATGAGCACCGCCTCGCGGTTCAGCACCGGCAGCGTGCCGGGATAGCCGAGGTCCACGAGATTCGCCTGCGCGTTTGGCGGCGCGCCGTAGGCGGTGGCCGAGCCCGAGAAGATCTTCGAGCGCGTCGCGAGCTGCGCGTGGATCTCGAGGCCGATGACGGTTTCCCAGCCGTTCGCCATGGCGCTCACGCCCAGCCCTGCGGCATGCGGCGGTGCCAGTCGGTCAGGCGCTGCCAGGCGTGCGCGGCCGCGAGCAGCCGCTCCTCCGCGAAGTGCGGGCCGATGATCTGCAGGCCGACCGGCAGCCCGCCCGACAGCCCGCAGGGCACGGACACCGCCGGCAACCCTGCGAGATTCGCGCCGATCGTGTAGATGTCGTTGAGGTACATCAGGATCGGGTCGTCGGTCTTGGCGCCGATCGCGAACGCGGGCGTGGGCGCGGTCGGGCCCATCAGCACGTCCACGCGCGCGAACGCGCGGCGGAAGTCGGCGTTGATGAGGCTGCGCACCTTCTGCGCCTTCAGGTAGTACGCGTCGTAGTAGCCCGCCGACAGCACGTAGGTGCCGGTCATGATGCGGCGCTTCACCTCGACGCCGAAGCCCTCGCCGCGCGAGCGCCGGTAGAGATCCATCAGGTCCTTCGGGTCCCGGCAGCGGTGGCCGAAACGCACGCCGTCGAAGCGCGAGAGGTTCGACGAGCACTCGGCCGGCGCGACCACGTAGTAGGTCGGCACCGAGAGCGGCAGGTTGGGCAGCGACAGCTCCTCGACCGTCGCGCCCTCGCGGCGGAAGGCCTCGATCGCCGCGCGCACGGCCGCGCCGGTCTCGGCCTCGAGGCCGTCGCCGAAGAACTCGCGGATGATGCCGATCTTCAGGCCCTTCACCGGCCGGTCGAGACCCGCCGCGTAGTCGGGCACCGGCGCATCGACGCTGGTCGAATCGCGGGCGTCGTGGCCCGCCATCGCGCCGAGCACGAGCGCGGCGTCCTCGGCCGACTGCGCGAGCACCCCCGCCTGGTCGAGGCTGGAGGCAAAGGCGATCATCCCGTAGCGCGAGACCCGCCCGTAGGTCGGCTTGAAGCCCGTGAGCCCGGTCAGCGCGCCGGGCTGGCGGATCGAGCCGCCGGTGTCGGTGCCGGTGGCGACCGGCGCGAGGCGCGCCGCGACCGCGGCGGCGGAGCCGCCCGAGGACCCGCCCGGCACGCGCGCCGGGTCCCAGGGATTGCGCACCGGTCCGTAATGGCTGGTCTCGTTCGACGAGCCCATCGCGAACTCGTCCATGTTGGTCTTGCCGAGCAGCACCATGCCGGCGGCGTCGAGCCGCTCGACCACGGTCGCGTCGTAGGGCGCGACGAAATTCGCCAGCATGCGCGAGCCGCAGCTGGTGAGTATGCCGGTGGTGCAGAAGATGTCCTTGTGCGCGAGCGGCACGCCGGTGAGCAGGCCGCCCTTGCCGCGCGCGATGCGCGCGTCGGCCCGCTGCGCGTCCGCGAGCGCGCGCTCGGCCGTCACGGTCACGAACGCGTTGAGCGCGGGGTTCGCGCGCTCGATGCGCTCGAGGAAGTGGCGCGTCACCTCGACGCTCGAGTATTCCCGCGCCGCGAGCCCGCGGCCGATCTCGGCGGCGGTCGCGTGGTGCAGGCTCACTCGATCACCTTCGGCACCAGGTAGAGGCCGGCCTCGACCGCCGGTGCGTTCGCCTGGTAGATCCCGTGCCGGTCCGATTCCGTGACGCGGTCCTCACGCAGCGGCTGGCGCTGGCCCTCGAGCGGGTGCGCCATCGGCACGACGTCGGTGGTCGGCGCGGCCGCGAGCTGCTCGACGAAGGCGAGGATGGCCGACAGGCTGCCGACGTAGACCGGCAGTTCCGCCTCGGTGATCTCGAGGCGGGCAAGATGCGCGATGTTTTCGACGTCGCGGCGGGTCAGCGTCACGAGCGCACCAATGCGGAAAAAGTGGGAAAAACGCGACGGAAATCATACACCTCGGCTTGTGGAAAGTCGCGCCCGCGGATAGACTCGCGGCGCTCCATAAAGCGAGCGTCGCGGTCCCGCCCAGCCATGTTCAAGAACCTCCGGGGTTTCTTCTCGAGCGACGTCTCCATCGACCTCGGCACGGCGAACACCCTCATCTACGTCCGCGGCCAGGGCATCGTCCTGAACGAGCCCTCGGTGATCGCGGTCCAGGACGAGCCGGGCCGCGGCGGCAAGGTGATCGTCGCCGTGGGCACCGAGGCGAAGGGCATGCTCGGCCGCACGCCGGGGCACATCACGGCGGTGCGCCCCATGAAAGACGGCGTGATCGCCGACTTCACCTACACCGAGCGGATGCTCCAGTACTTCATCACCAAGGTGCACGGCAACCGCTGGCTCAGGCCCTCGCCGCGCGTGCTGATCTGCGTGCCGTTCGGCTCCACCCAGGTGGAGAAGCGCGCGATCCAGGAGTCGGCCGAGGGCGCCGGCGCACGCCGCGTGGACGTGATCCCCGAGCCGATGGCGGCCGCGGTGGGCGCGGGCCTGCCGGTCAACGAGGCGCGCGGCTCCATGGTGCTCGACATCGGCGGCGGCACCTCCGAGGTCGCGGTGATCTCGCTGAACGGCATCGTGTACGCCGAGTCGGTGCGCATCGGCGGCGACCGCTTCGACGAGGCGATCACCAACTACGTGCGCCGCAACTACGGCATCCTGATCGGCGAGGCGACCGCCGAGCGCATCAAGATCGAGATCGGCTCGGCCTACCCGGGCCAGCAGGTGCGCGAGATGTCGGTCAAGGGCCGCAACCTCTCCGAGGGCGTGCCGCGCAGCTTCACGCTCAACTCGAACGAGATCCTCGAGGCCATGCAGGAGCCGTTGCAGGGCATCGTGCAGGCGGTCAAGAAAGCGCTCGAGCAGACGCCGCCCGAACTCGGCGCGGACGTCGCCGAGCGCGGCATCGTGCTGACGGGCGGCGGCGCGCTGCTCAAGGACATCGACAAGCTGCTGATGGAAGAGACGGGGCTGCCGGTCATCATCGCCGACGACCCGCTGACCTGCGTCGCCCGCGGCGGCGGCCGCATCCTCGAGCTGTCCGAAGAGCATCCGGGGCTGTTCGGCCTCGGCTAGAGGCCCCATTGAGTTCTCACGAGTCGGAGCCCAGGCCCCTCCTGCTCGGCGGCCCCGCGCTGGGGCTCCGGCTGATCGTGCTCGCGGCCATGGCCGCCGGCCTCATGGTCGCCGACCACCGCCAGCACCACCTCGCGGCGATCCGCGACGCCATCGCGACCCTCGCCTACCCGATCCAGTGGGCGCTCTCGGCGCCGGTCCAGGCCTGGGACGCCATGCGCGAGTCGTTCGCGACCCGGACGCGCGTCGAGGCCGAGAACGTCAAGCTCGCCTCCGACAACCTGGTGCTGCGCCTGAAGCTGCTGCGCTTCGAATCGCTCGAGCAGGAGAACCGGCGGCTGCGGGCGGTGCGCGAGAGTTCGCCGCGCGCCGTGCAGCGCACGCTGGTCGCGGAAATCCTGCGCGTCGACCTCGATCCGTACCGGCAGCGGGTGCTGGTGAACCAGGGCGCGCGCGCGGGCGTGTTCCGCGGCCAGGCGGCGATCGACGCCAACGGCATCTTCGGCCAGGTCACGCGCGCCGGCCCGGTCTCGGCCGAGATCATTCTGATCACCGATCCGGAGCACGCGATTCCGGTGCAGGTCAACCGCACCGGTGCGCGCAGCATCGCGCTCGGCACCGGTCGCTCGGGTCTCCTGTCGCTGCCGTACCTGCCGCAGAACACGGACGTGATCGTCGGCGACCTGCTGGTCAGTTCCGGGCTCGGCGGTGTCTATCCGCCCGGCTACCCCGCCGCGAAAGTGACGTCGGTCGTGCGCGATCCCGCCCAGCCACTGCTCGCGGTCGAGGCCGAGCCGCTCGCCGGGCTCGATCGCGTCCCGGAAGTGCTGCTCGTGTGGTTCGACAACGCGATCGTCGAGCCGGAACCGGAGCAGGAGGATCAGCCGCCCGCAACGGCGCCGCCGCCCGGTGCAGCGCCATGATGCACGGGACACGCACGAATTTCGGCTGGGTCCGGGTCGTAGTGCTGACCGTGCTCACGCTCGCCGCGACCGTGCTGCCGCTGCCGGAGCCGCTCGAGCCGTATCGCCCGAATTTCGTGGCGCTGACGGTGCTCTGGTTCTGCCTCCTTTCGCCGCGCCTGCTCGGTCTCGGTTACGCCTGGCTCGCCGGCCTCGCGCTCGACGGCTTCGCCGGCGTGCTGCTCGGCCAGCACGCGCTGACGCTGACCGTGATCGCCTATGTCGCCTGCAAGCTCAGGCTGCAGATCCGCGCCTTCCCGCCGCTGCAGCAGTCGGCCGTGATCCTGGCGCTGCTGTGGCTCAACGAGTTCCTGCTGTTCTGGATCGACGGCATCGCCGGGCACGCGATCACCGACTGGAGGCGCTGGCTCACGGTGCCGGTCAGCGCAGCGCTGTGGCCGCTGGTCAACGGTCTGTTCGCACGCTACGCGTCGAGGCGCTAGCGGCATGCGTCGCGTGCGTATCAAGGACGACGCCCTCGAGCAGCGCATCTACTTCCAGCGCTCGCTGATCGCCGTCGGCATCGTCGCCGGAATCGCCTTGTTGCTATCCGGCCGGGCGTTCTGGCTCCAGGTGGCCCAGTACGAGCACTACCTCAAGCTGTCGCAAGGCAACCGCGCCCGCATCGAGCCGCTGCCGCCGAATCGCGGCATCATCTTCGATCGGGCGGGGCGCGTGATCGCCGAGAACACGCCCGCCTACCAGCTCGAGATCCTGCGCGAGCGCGCAGGCAACCTCGAGGAGACCCTGTCGCGCCTCGCGCGTTTCGGCCTGCTCGAAGCCTCGGACGTCGGGCGCGTGCGCCAGCTGGTGCTTGCCCGGCGCTCGTTCGAGGCGGTCCCGTTCCTGCTCCAGCTCGACGACCAGGAAATCGCCCGTTACGCCGTGCACCGCCACGAGCTGCCCGGCGTGCTGCTCGAAACGCGCATGGCGCGCCACTACCCGTATGGCACGGTCGGTGCGCACGCAATCGGCTACGTCGGCACGATCAGCGAGGAAGACATGCAGCGCGTGGACCGGCAGCGCTACTTCGGCACCGGCGTGATCGGCAAGACCGGCGTCGAGCGCGCTTACGAGGACGAGCTGCTCGGCGCCGGCGGCTACAGGGAGGTGCTGGTGAACGCCGAGGGCCGTCCGGTGAGACTCGCCGGCGGCCCCGACCAGCAGCTGCGCACGCGCGAGCCGCTGGCCGGCGACGACATGCACATGACGATCGACATCGAGCTGCAGCGGGTCGCGGAGGAGGCATTCGCCGGCCGCCGCGGCGGCGTCGTCGCGATCGATCCGGCGAACGGCGACGTGCTGGTGTTCGCGAGCCTGCCGTCCTTCGACCCGAACGGCTTTGCGCGCGGCATCTCGCGCAGCTACTACCTCGCGCTGACCGAGAACCCCGACCAGCCGCTGTTCAACCGCGTGCTGCGCGGCACCTACCCCCCGGGCTCCACGGTCAAGCCGATGATGGCGCTCGCGGGCCTCGAGTACGAGGTCGTCCGGCCGGAGGACCAGGTTCACTGCCTGGGCAGCTACTCGCTGCCGGGTTCGCGACACCGCTTCCGCGACTGGAAGCGCGAGGGGCACGGAACCGTCGACATGCGGCGGGCGGTCATGCAGTCCTGCGACATCTATTTCTACCGCCTCGCGAACACGCTCGGCATCCAGCGCATCCACGACGCGATGGCGCACATGGGTTTTGGCCAGCCGACCGGCATCGACATCGCCGGCGAGCGCGGCGGCATCATGCCGTCGCCTGCCTGGAAGAAAACCGCGTTCGGGACCGCCGCGCAGCAGGTCTGGTTTCCGGGCGAGACCGTGATCGTCGGCATCGGCCAGGGCTACTGGACGGCGACACTGCTGCAGCTCGCCAAGGCCACCGCCCTGCTCTCGACCCGCGGACGCCACTATCGCCCGCGCCTCGTGCAAGCGCTGGCGGACCCGAAGACCGGCGCGGTCACGGACAATCCGCCCGAGGCGCTCGAGCCGCTCGTGCTGAACCAGCCGGAGAACTGGGAGGTCATCGTCGACGCAATGGTGGCGGTGACGACCGGCGGGACCGCTGCGCGCGCGGCGCGCGGCGCCGCCTACTCGATCGCCGGCAAGACCGGCACCGCGCAGGTGTTCTCGATCGGCCAGACCGAGAAGTACAATGAGAAAGAGGTCGCGGAACGCCTGCGCGACCACGCGCTGTTCGTCGCCTTCGCACCGGCGGACGACCCGAAGCTCGCGGTCGCGGTGCTGGTCGAGAACGGCGGCGCCGGCAGCGCGGTGGCGGCGCCGATCGCACGCGCGATCTTCGACGCCTACCTGGTGCAGGACGCGCCGCCATGATCTACGGCGAGCTCGGCGCTTCCCACACCAGGCGCACCGTCACCGGCATGGCGCGGCTGCTGAAGGCCCTGCGCCTGGACGGCATGCTGCTGTCGGGGCTCGCCGCGGTGAGCCTGTTCGGGCTGTTCGTGCTGTTCAGCGCGGCGGGCGACAACACCGCGCTGTGGTTCAGCCAGCTCGCCCGCATCGGCATCGGCTTCGCGCTGATGGTCGTGCTGGCGCAGGTGCCGGACCACTTCCTGCGCATGTTCGCGCCGGCGGCCTACGCGGCGGGGCTCGTGCTGCTCGCGGCCGTCGCGGTCGCAGGCGACATCGGCAAGGGCGCGCAGCGCTGGCTGGACCTCGGCGTGATCCGTTTCCAGCCCGCGGAGATCCTGAAGCTCGCAGTACCGATGATATGCGCCTGGTACCTGCACCAGCGCCCGCTGCCGCCTGCGCTGCGCGACGTCGTCGTCGTGCTGCTGGTCATCGTCGTGCCGGTCGGCCTGATCGCCGAGCAGCCCGACCTCGGCACGGCGCTCCTGGTCGCGGCGGCCGGCATCATCGTGCTGGTGCTGGCTGGCCTGCCGTGGACCTGGGTGTTCGGCGGCGCCGCGGTGTTCGGCGCGGCGGTGCCCGTGATCTGGCACTTCCTGCACGACTACCAGCGCCAGCGGGTGCTGACGCTGCTCGACCCCGAGAGCGACGCGCTCGGCGCCGGCTACCACATCATCCAGTCGCAGATCGCGATCGGCTCGGGCGGTGTGTTCGGCAAGGGCTGGATGAACGGCAGCCAGGCGCAGCTCGAGTTCCTGCCCGAACGCTCGACCGATTTCATCTTCGCCGTGATCGGCGAGGAACTCGGGCTGCTCGGGCTGGTCGCGCTGCTCGCGGGTTACCTGTTCATCGTCGGCCGCGGCGTCTACATGTCGCTGCAGTGCCGCGACGCCTACGCACGCCTGCTCGCGGGCAGCATCGCGCTCACGTTCTTCGTCTACGCCTGCGTGAACGCCGGCATGGTCATGGGCCTCCTGCCGGTCGTCGGCGTGCCGCTGCCGCTCGTCAGCTACGGCGGCACTTCATTCGTGACGCTGATGGCGGGCTTCGGTATCCTGATGTCGCTGCATTCCAGCAGAAAGCTCGTGGGATGAAGATGACTCAGGCGACCCGTTCGCTCTGCGCCCTGTTGCTGGCCCCTGCCCTCGCGGCGACTGCGCCGGCGGCGCGGGCGCTCGACCTGGCGCGCGAGGACGTGCGCGCGTTCGCCGCGGAGATGCAGGCCAGGCACGGCTTCGACGCGGCCTGGCTGGAGGCCGTGCTCACGGACGCGGCGATCCAGCCGCGCATCATCGAGCTGATCTCGAAGCCGGCCGAGGCCGTGAAGCCATGGCACGCGTACCGCGACCACTTCATGACTGCGGAGCGGATCGACGCTGGCGCCGTCTTCTGGAACGAGCATCGCGGGGTCATCGAGCGCGTCGCCCGCGACACCGGCGTCGCGCCGCACGTCATCGTCGGAATCATCGGTTGCGAGACTTTCTTCGGGCGCATCACCGGCAAGTTCCGCGTCGTGGACGCGCTCGCGACGCTCGCCTTCGACTACCCGCCGCGCGCCAGCTACTTCCGCGCCGAGCTCGAGCAGTTCCTGCTGCTCGTGCGCGAGGAGCGGTTCGACACGAACGCGGTGCTCGGCTCCTACGCTGGCGCGATGGGCAACGGCCAGTTCATGCCGCGCAGCTACCGTACCTGGGCGGTGGACGGCGACGGCGACGGTAAACGCGACCTGTGGGGCAGCTGGCCGGACGTCATCGCGAGCGTCGCCAATTACCTTGCCGACCACGGTTGGCGCGCCGGCGAGCCGGTCGTCGTGCCTGCCAGTCTCTGGTTCCCCGATCACGGCGCACTGGTCGCCGGCAAGCTGACGCCGGACTCGACGGTGAAATCGCTACGCGACCGCGGGCTCGCCTTCGAGACCGCGCAGGGCGACAAGTCCCCCGCGCTGTTCATCCGGGTGGATGGCGACGGCGGACCCGAACTGCGCGCGGGCTTCCACAACTTCGGCGTGATCACGCGCTACAACCGCAGCGTGCTGTACGCGCTCGCCGTCAACGACCTCGGCCGGCGCATCGAGTCGCGTATGCCGGCCGCCGGCGCCGCACCGGCCGCGTTCGCGCGATGACGCGGGCCGCGCGCCTCGCCTGCAGCCTCGCGCTGCTCGCACTCGCGGGCTGCGCGCGCGACGCCGCGCGCCCCGTGCCGCCGCCCGCGTCCGTGGCGTCGCCCCCCGGCGAGGGCGTGCCGCGCGACGAGCCGCGCGCAAAGTACGGCAACCCGCCGTTCTATGAGGTCGGCGGCCGGCGCTACGTCGTGCTGACCTCGGCCGTCGGCTACACCGAGCAGGGCATCGCCTCCTGGTACGGACCCGACTTCCATGGCGGCCGCACGGCGACCGGCGAGACTTACGACATGGACGCGATGACGGGCGCGCACCCGACCTTGCCGCTGCCGACCTGGGTGCGCGTGACCAATCTCGAGAACGGCAGGAGCGTCGTCGTGCGGCTCAACGATCGCGGTCCGTTCGCCAGGGGGCGGATCATCGACCTGTCGCGCGCGGCCGCCGAACGGCTCGACATGATCCGCTCCGGCACGGCGCGCGTGGAGGTCGTGAGTCTCGCGGGCGCCGCGCGCGTTGCGGGCGCCCCGGCCGCGGCCGCCACCTACTACGCCCAGGCTGGCGCCTTCGGCAGCCGCGAGAACGCCGAGGCCCTCGCATCACGCCTGCGCGACGCCGGCATCGCCGGCGTGGCGGTCGCCGAGTCAATCTCGGGCGGGCGGCCGATATACCGCGTGCGCGCCGGCCCGGTCGCGACGTTGCCGGAGTTCGACGCGCTGATCGAGCGACTGCGCGTCGCGGGCGCGGCGGATGCACGCCTCGCCCTTTAAATGAGTCCGCACCGCCCAGGAGGTTTACCTTGAGAATACTGCCCGCCCTGCTCCTGCTCGCCGCCACCGCTACCTCCGCCGTTGCCGCCGAGCCGCCCGTGCCGCCGCCGCCCCGGCTCGAGGCCACGGCCTGGGTCCTGGTCGACCAGTCGAGCGGGCAGGTGCTGGCCGGCCATCGCGCGAAAGAGCCGATCGAGCCGGCGAGCATCACCAAGCTCATGACCGCCTACGCCGTATTCCACGCGCTCAAGGGCGGCAAGCTGAAGCTCGATACCCTGGTGCCGATCAGCGAGCGCGCGTGGCGCTCCGAAGGCTCGCGCACCTACCTCGACCTTGGCAGCCGGGTGCCCGTCGAGGTCCTGATCCAGGGCATGGTCGTGCAGAGCGGCAACGACGCCACGATCGCACTCGCCGAGGCCATCGCCGGCACCGAGGACACGTTCGCCGCGCTCATGAACCAGTACGCCAAGCGGCTCGGCATGGCGCAGAGCCATTTCCAGAACTCGACCGGCCTGCCCGGCGACAATCACAAGATGTCGGCCGAGGACATGGCGAAGCTCGCGGGCGCGATCATCCGCGAGTTCCCGGGTTACTACCGCTGGTACTCGCAGCGCGAGTTCACTTGGAACAACATCCGCCAGCCGAACCGCAACGGCCTGCTCGCGCGCGACCCGAGCGTGGACGGCGTCAAGACCGGGATGACCGAGGCGGCAGGCCATTGCCTAGTCTCCTCCGCGCAGCGTGACGGCATGCGCCTCGTCGCGGTCGTCGCCGGCACGGAGAGCATGAAGGCGCGCGAGGATCAGAGCCTCGCCCTGCTCAACTACGGGTTCAACTTCTACGAGACGCGCGCGCTCCGCAAGGCCGGCGAGGAACTCGCCGTGCAGCGCGTGTACCGCGCCCGCGGCGGGCGCGTGGCGGTCGGCCTCGCCAGCAACCTGCTGGTGACGCTGCCGCGCGGCCGGGCGGAGCGTGCCGAGTTCAAGGTCGAGCTCGCCCCGCGCGTGTTCGCGCCGCTGACCAAGTCCGACCGCGTCGGCGTGCTGCGCGTGCTGGTGGACGGCAAGGTGGTCGCCGAAGCGCCGATCCAGCCGCTCGCCGACGTGCCGCGCGGGAACATCTTCCGCAGGATCTGGGACACGATCCTGTCCTGGTTCGCCTGAGGCCCCCGCGTGCCCCTGCCCCTGGCCTGGCTCGACGGACGCCTGCTGCCGCTCGCGGAGGCGCGCATCTCCCCGCTCGACCGCGGCTTTCTGTTCGGCGACGGCGCCTACGAGGTCGTGCCCGTCTACGGCGGCCGCGCCTACCGGTTCGACGCGCACCTGCAGCGGCTCGACCGCAGCCTGGCCGAGATGCGCATGGCGCCGCCGCTCGGGCGCGCGGAGTGGCTTGCGATCTTCGGCAAGCTGGTGCACGGCAACGGCGGCGGCGACCTTCTGCTCTACGCGCAGGTCACGCGCGGCGTCGAGGCCGAGCGCTTCCACGTCCCGCAGCCGGCCACCCGGCCGACCGTGTTCGCCTGCGTGCAGAAACTGCCGGTCGTGCCGGCCGCGGCGATCGAGCAGGGCGTCGCGGCCGTTTCCGCCGAGGACATCCGCTGGTCGCGCTGCGACATCAAGTCGACGTCGCTGCTCGGCAACGTGCTGATGCGCTGGCTGGCGGCGGATGCGGGCGCGGCCGAGACGCTGCTGCTGCGCGGCGGCCACATGACCGAGGCGAGCGCCAGCAGCGCGCACGTCGTGCTGGGCGGGCGCCTCGTGACGCCGCCGCAGACCAATGCGATCCTGCCGGGCACGACGCGCGGTGTGATCCTCGAGCTCGCCGCGCGCGAGGGCATCGTCTCGGAACGGCGGTCCGTCACGGAGGCCGAAATGCGTTCTGCGGACGAGCTGCTGATCGCTTCGGCCGGAGGCGGCATCCGCGCCGTCACGACGCTCGACGGACTTCCCGTGGGCAGCGGCGCACCGGGCCCGGTGTACCGCGCCCTGTACGCTGCGTTCAAGGCGACGCAGCGGGAATTCTCGACCGAGCTGCCGGCATGACCGGCGGGGACGAGCTGTTCCGGTTCCCGGCCGAGTTCCCGATCAAGGTCATGGGCCGCGATACGGAATCCTTCCGCACGCTGACCCTCGCGATCGTCGAGCGTCACGCGGGGCCGGTCGCGCCGGAGAGCATCAGCGAGCGCAGCAGCAGCCGGGGCAAGTTCCTCGCCCTCACCTACACGATCCGCGCGCAGAGCCGCGCGCAGCTCGACCGGATCTACCAGGATCTGACCGACAGCGGCGTCGTGCTCGTCGCCCTCTGAAGGGGCGCGTCACCTTCGTTGTCGCTCCACGAACCGTTCCAGTGGAGTCCTAGCGCCCGGCAGGCGAGCGGCGCGAGCGCGTCCGCCGCCGTGGCAACGTCCGTGCGCGCCCCCTCGGCGACGAGCTGCGTCATCGCGAGACCCGGGAGGCCGCAGGGATTGATGCGGCTGAACGGCGCCAGGTCCATGTCCACGTTGAGCGCGAGTCCGTGGTAGCTGCAGCCGCGCCGGACGCGCAGGCCGATGCTCGCGAGCTTGCGCGGCCCGACGTACACGCCGGGCGCCTCGCGCCGGCCGACGGCCGCGATCCCGTGCTGCGCGGCCAGCGCGATCACCGCGTTCTCGAGCGCGACCACGAGCTCGCGCACGCCGATGCCGAGGCGCCGCAGGTCGATGAGCGCGTACAGCACGAGCTGGCCGGGCCCGTGGTACGTGACCTGCCCGCCGCGGTCGATGCCGACGACCGGGATGTCACCGGGCGCCAGCAGGTGCTCGGCCTTGCCGTTCAGCCCCTGGGTGAAGACCGGGTCGTGTTCGAGGAACCACAGCTCATCCGGCGTCGCTTCGCCGCGCGCATCGGTGAAGGCCTGCATTGCGCGCCAGGTGGGCTCGTAGCCGGTACGGCCGAGCCGGCGGACGATCGCACTCACGCGGATTCGACCACCTCGCATTCGAGGTGCTTGGTGGCCGTCAGCGAATTGGAGATCGGGCAGCCGCGCTCGGCCTTTTCCAGCAGCATCCGGGCGCGGGCGGTGTCGGTGCCCGGCGGCACGATGAGCCGCACGCGGGTCGTGATTTCGGTGAAGCGGCTGTTGCCGTCGATGCGCTCGAGCTTGCCCTCCACGTCCGCGGACAGCGCGCGCCACTCCAGCCGCGATGCCTTCGCGATCGCGCGGAATGTCAGCATCGTGCAGTCGCCCAGCGCGGCGAGCAGCAGCGTCTCGGGCGACCAGTAGCCGCCGGGGCCGCCGAACTCGGGCGGCGGCAGCGACCGGATCTGCGCGAGGCCTTCCGAGTCGAGGCTCACCTCGCCCTCGGGCGCGATGCCGATGCGATAGTGGTGGGGAAACGGGTGCATCAGGCACCTCCAAGACCGCAGTTGTTGCCGGCGAGCGCCTGCTCCGCCCGGTAGCTCGAGCGCACCATCGGGCCGGAGACGCATTCGAGAAAGCCGCGCGCGAGCGCGGCCTCGCGGAGCGCGAGGAAAGCCTCGGGAGTCACGTAGCGCTCGACGGGCAGGTGGTTGGCGGTCGGGCGCAGGTACTGGCCGAGCGTCAGGATGTCGCAGCCTGCCGCGCGCAGGTCGTCCATGGCCGCGATGACTTCCGGGTCGCTCTCTCCGAGGCCCAGCATCAGGCTGGTCTTGGTGAGCACGCCCGGGCGATGTCGCTTGGCGTGCGCGAGCACGTCGAGGGTCTGCTGGTAGCCCGCACGCGGGTCGCGCACCGGGTGCGTCAGCCGCTCGACGGTCTCGACATTCTGCGCGAACACCTCGATGCCGGAATCCACGATCGCCTCCACGTCGGCGAGCACGCCCTGGAAGTCCGGCGTCAGCGCCTCGACCGCGGTCGTCGGGTTGGCCTCCTTGATCGCGCGCACGCAGGCGGCGAGGTGCGCGGCGCCGCCATCGGCAAGATCGTCGCGGTCCACCGCAGTCAGCACGACGTAGCCGAGCCCCATGAGGGTGACCGTGCGCGCGGCGTTTGCGGGCTCCTCGGGATCGAGCCAGCCGCGCGGGTTGCCGGTGTCCACCGCGCAGAAGCGGCAGGCGCGCGTGCACACCGAGCCCATGAGGAGCAGCGTCGCCGTGCCCGCGTTCCAGCACTCGCCGATGTTCGGGCAGTGCGCTTCCTCGCAGACCGTGCTGAGGCGGTGCTCGCGGACCGTCCTGCGCAGCGCCTCGTAGCGCGCGCCGGCCGCGAGCGGAGCACGCAGCCAGCGCGGCTTGCCGCCCGGCGCGAATGGCAGGGCGCCGGAAGACTTCTTGATGCCGTCGCGGATGGCGGTGAAGCCCTGGGGCGTGACGAACTTGTCGCCGCTGCGCGTGGGCATGCGTTCGACCGCGATCGGAATGCCTTTCAGATCAGTCACTTGAGTCAAGTCTCGCGCTGGCGAGACCGGCATTCTAGCCGACCGGCGACGAGAGGACCGGGTGCCGGAACCTGCTGAGGCGCAGTTCCGCGTCGAGCTCGGCGAGGCGCGCCGGCGTCCCGACGTCGCGCCAGGCGCCGGCATGGCGCTGTCCGGTCAGGCGGCCTGCGGCGAGGGCCGCGTCGAGCAGCGGCTTGAGCGCGCGGAAGCCGGGCGTGCAGCCGTCGAACAGCGCCGGGTCCAGCAGGGACACGCCGGAAAACGTGAGCGCCCCGGGACCCGCCGTCGCGCGGCCGCTGGACTCGAGGCCGTAATCGCCCTGGGGATGGTGATCGGGGTTGTCCACCAGCACGAGGTGCGCGAGCGAGCCGGCGGGCGCGCGCAGCGCCCCGAGGTCGAAGTCCGTCCACACGTCGCCGTTCAGCACCAGGAAGGGCGCGTCGCCGAGCAGCGGCAGCGCCGCGACGATGCCGCCCGCCGTGCCGAGCGGCTCGGGCCCCTCGACGCTGTAGCGGATCGCGATGCCGTGCGCGGCGCCGTCGCCGAACGCCTCGCGGATGCGCCCGCCGTGCCAGGAGAGGTTGACGATCACCTCGCGCACGCCGATCGCCGCGAGCGCGGCCAGGTGGTACTCGATCAGCGGGTGTCCGCCCACCTCGAGCATCGGCTTGGGCAGCTGCCCGGTGAGCGGGCGCATGCGCTCGCCGCGGCCGGCGGCCAGGATCATCGCCTTCACCGGGCGTGGCTCGCGCGGCGCGGGACGGCGGCGAAGGCCGGCACGACGATGCGCCGCAGGTATGCATCGAATTCCGAGAGTTCCGGCACCATGCCGGTGACCGCGAGCGCGTAGTCGAGCACGCGCGGCAGGTCGGCGAGGTAGCCCGGCTTGCCGTCGCGGTGCCACAGGCGCGCGAAGATGCCGAGCACCTTGACATGGCGCTGCAGGCCCATGCGGTCGAACCAGGCGACGAACTGCTCACGGTCCGCGCCCACCGGGATCCCCGCCTCGGTCGCCGCCGCGCGGTAGCGGTCGAGCCAGGCGGTGAGCTGCGCGCGCGGCCAGACCACGTAGCAGTCCTTGAGCAGCGAGACGAGGTCGTAGCTGACCGGCCCGCGTACCGCGTCCTGGAAATCGACGATGCCCGGATTGCCCTCGGGGCGCACCAAGAGATTGCGCGAATGGTAGTCGCGGTGCACGAGCACCGCCGGCTGCGCGAGCGCCTCGCCGGCGAGCCATTCGAATGCCGCGGCAATCATCGCGCGCTCACCCGCGCCGGGCGCGAGCGAGAGGTGACGCGCGAGGAACCACTCCGGAAAGAGCTCCATCTCGCGCATCAGGAGCTCGCGGTCGTATGCCGGCAGCGCAGTGGCATCGCCGGATTGCAGCCGCACGAGCGCATCGACCGCGGCCGCGTAGAGCGGCTCCGGGTCCGCACCCTGGCCGAGCGCCTCGAGGTAATGCTGGCGGCCGAGGTCGTCCATCAGCACGAAGCCCTGCTCCGCGTTCACGGCGAGCACCGCCGGCACGTGCACGCCGGTCGCGGCGAGGATGCGCGCGACCCGGAGCCACGCTTCGAGGCTTTCGCGCTCCGGCGGCGCGTCCATCGCGACCTGCGTCGCGCCGCCGCGATGCACGCGGAAGTAGCGCCGGAAGCTTGCGTCGGCGGACGCGGGCGCGATGCGCTCGACGGGCGGGCCGGGCAGGCCCGCGATCCATCGTTCGAGTCTGTCGAGCCGCGGATCGGCGGTATCGTTCGTTGTCATGCAGGGGCGACGGCCGGGGTGCCCGCATTATAGACTTGCCGCATCCCGTGATTTCCCGACAAATCATTACGTTGCTCGCCGTGACCGGCCTCGCGCCGTCCGCGATCGCCGCCGAGTGCGCCTGGCCGGCAGCGGAAGCGGCCACCGCGGCGGCGGAGCGCGCGACAACCGTGGAAAATGCCGGGGCGGAGAACCCGGACGATCTGCCGGTGCAGATCCGGAGCGAAGGCGGCACCGAGGTGACGCGCGCGGGCGACGCCAGGCTAACGGGCGGCGTGACGATTTCGCGAGGCGACCGCCAGGTGACGGCCGAGTCCGCGACCTACGACGCCTCCGAGCGCCGCTTCGACATCGAGGGCAATGTCGAGTTCCGCTCGCCGGAGCTGCGCCTGAAGGGCGGCTCGGGCAGCTGGAACGCGCTCGGCACCGGTCAGTTCACCGGCGCCGAGTTCGAACTGCCGCAGCGGCCCGCGCGCGGCTCCGCCGCGCAACTCGAGATGGCGCGCGACGGCGTGCTGAAGCTCGACGACGTGCGCTTCACCACCTGCCCCGCGGGCAACACGGACTGGGAGCTGCGCGCCTCCAGCATCGAGATCGACCAGCAGGCCCAGCAGGGCCGCGGCCGCAATGTCCGCGTCGACCTCAAGGGAATCCCGATCCTGTACACGCCCGTGATCAGCTTCCCGGTCGGGCCGGCGCGCAAGTCCGGTTTTCTGTTTCCGTCATTCGGCAACTCGGACAAGAGCGGCTTCGAGATCGGCGTGCCCTACTACTTCAACCTCGCGCCGAACTACGACCTGACGCTCACGCCGTTCCTGCTCTCGCGCCGCGGCTTCGGCCTCGGCGCGGACTTCCGCTATCTGACCGGGCGCAGCCGCGGCAAGACCGGTACCGACTACCTGCCGGACGATGACCTGTACGGCGACGACCGCCGGCTGTCGACGCTCGTGCACCGCACCGACTTCACCGACCGGCTGCGCTTCGACGCGGACCTCGCGGACGCGAGCGACAGCCGCTACTTCGAGGACTTCGGCCTCGGCCCTGACGGCACCAGCATCACGTTCCTGGACCGCAACCTGCGCCTCGCCTGGCTCGGGCGGGGCTGGCGCCTCGACGGACTGGTGCAGGACTTCCAGGTCATCGACCGCGACGTCGCGCCGCTCGACCGGCCGTACTCACGCGTGCCGCAGCTCGTGTTCACCGGTCTCTGGCCGATGCCGGGCGGCCTCGAGGCCTCGTTCGATGCCGAGACCGTGTGGTTCGAGCGCGATGTGGGCGTCACGGGCCTGCGTGCGGACGCGGAACCGCGGATCGCCTGGCCGCTGCGCGGCCTGGGCTACCACCTCGAGCCGAGCGCCGCGTGGCGTGCGACCGCGTACGAGCTGTCGGACACGGCGCCCGGCGACGACGACTCTCCCACGCGCGGTGCGCCGATCCTGTCGCTGGATGCGGGTCTCGTGTTCGACCGGCAGGCCGGCGAGCGACGTCAGTTCCTGCACACGCTGGAACCGCGGCTGCGCTACACCTGGATCCCGTTCCGCGAGCAGGACGACCTGCCGCTGTTCGACAGCGCGCGGCCCGACCTCAACCTCGTGCAGCTGTTCCGCACCAACCGCTACGTCGGCGCGGACCGACTCGGCGACGCGAACGAACTCGCGGCCGGGATCACGACCCGCCTGCTGCGCGCCGAGACCGGGCAGCAGTACCTGAGCGCGACCATCGGCCAGCGCTTCTACTTCGAGAGCCCGGCGGTCGTGCTGCCCGGCGAGATCCCCGAGAGCCGCAGCGCCTCGAACCTGGTCGGCGAGGTCGAGTTGACCGCCTGGCGCAGCTGGAGCGCGCGCGCCGCGATGGAATGGGACGGTGAGAGCTCGAACACGCTGCGCGGCGAGGGCAGCGTCCAGTACCGGCCCTCCGAGAGCACGGTCGTGAATCTCGGCTATCGCTACCGCGAGAGCCTGCTCGAGCAGTGGGACGCAGCGCTCGCCTGGCGGCTTTCACCGGCCTGGCAGGTCTACGCGCGCCAGGTCTACTCGACCAGGGAAGACAAGTCGATCGACCGCTTCGCCGGTTTCGAGTACACCGGCTGCTGCTGGCGCCTGCGCCTGCTGGGCCGGAACTACGTATCCAACCGGACCGGGGAGAGCGACAACTCCATCCTCCTGCAGGTGGAACTCACCGGCCTTTCCTCGGTCGGAACCCGCAGCGGCACTTTCCTGGAAAGCGCCATTCGGGGATACTCCCCCGCCACTTCCACCACCCGGAACCCGTCCCTCAGCCCATGACCCGATTCCTCGGCGGCCTGCTGTCCCTGGCGCTCCTCGCCGGCCACGCATACGCGCAGACGCGCGACATGTCATCGACCGGCGTCGCGCTCGACCGCGTGGTCGCGATCGTCAACGAAGGCGTCGTGCTGCAGAGCCAGCTCGACGCGCAGACCGCGATGATCGAGGAGCGGCTGCGCGGGCAGGCTACGCAGCTGCCGCCGGCCGACGTCATCCGCCAGCAGGTGCTCGAGCGGCTGATCCTGCAGGAAATCCAGATGCAGCGCGCCGGGCGGATCGGGGTGCAGGTGCCCGACGAGATGCTGAACGAGGCGCTGCGCGACGTCGCGCAGCGCAACAACATCCCCTTCGAGCAGATGCCGGCGGCGCTCGAGGCCCAGGGCGTCGACTACGCGGGCTACCGGGAGGAAATGCGCCGCGAGATCATGATGCAGTTGCTGCGCCAGCGCGACGTGTTTCCGCGCATCTATGTCTCCCCGCGCGAGCTCGAGCAGGCGCTCGTGCGCGACGCCGGCCAGGCAGGCGTCAACACCGAGTACGACGTGTCCCACATCCTGCTCTCGCTGCCTGAGGCGGCGACGGTCGAGGAGATGGCGAAGGTCGAGGATCTCGCGCGCGACATCCGCCGCCGCGCGATCGAGGGCGAGGACTTCGGCCAGCTCGCGCTCGCCTACTCCAAGGCGCAGTCCGCGCTCGAGCGCGGCAAGCTCGGCTGGCGCCGGCTCGGCCAGCTGCCGCAGTTCATCGCCGACCAGATCGCCGGCCTGCAGACCGGCCAGGTCAGCGAGCCGATGCGCACACCCACCGGTTTCCACCTCGTGCGGCTCGACGGCGTCCGGGGCGGCGACAGCGGGCCGGTCATGGTCGAGCAGGTGCACGCGCGCCACATCCTGATGCGGCCGAACGAGGTGCAGGACGACGCGACCACCCGCCAGCGCCTCGCGGCGATCCGCGACCGCATTCTCGCCGGCGAGGACTTCAGTGCCCTCGCGAGCGTCACTTCCGAGGACCCGGGCTCGGCGCCCCACGGCGGCGATCTCGGCTGGACCGCCCCGGGCTCCTTCGATCCGCAGTTCGAGGAGGTGCTCGCGGGCCTCGCGGACAATGAGATCAGCGAGCCGTTCCGCACCCGGTTCGGCTGGCATGTCGTCCAGCTGCTGGGCAAGCGCACATACGACCAGAGCGACGACATGCGCCGCCAGCGCGTGCTGACTGCGCTGCGCGAGAGCAAGGTCGACGAGGAGACCGAGCTGTGGCTGCGACGCATGCGCGACGAGGCCTACGTCGAGATCAGGAATCCCTGAGCGCGTTGGCGCGGCTCGTCATCACGACCGGCGAGCCCGCGGGCGTCGGTCCTGATCTCGCGCTCGCCGCGGCGCTGCTCGACTGGCCCGCGGAACTGGTGTTCGCCGGCGACCCGGATTTCCTCGCGTCGCGCGCCGCGCGGCTCGGCCTCGCGCTCGCACCCTCGCGGTGGCGCGATGACGAGCCGCCCGTGCCGCACCGCGCCGGCACGCTGCCGGTCCTGCCGCTGCCGCTCGGGCGCGAAGTAGAGGCCGGCCGGCCCGACCCCGCCAACGCCCGCTACGTGCTCGGGTTGCTCGACGCCGCTGCCGGGCGATGCCTCGCCGGCCGCTGCGACGCGATGGTCACCGCGCCGGTGCAGAAATCCTCGATCTGCGACGCCGGCATCCCGTTTCGCGGCCACACCGAGTACCTCGCCGCCAAGAGCGGGGGCGCGCAGCCCGTCATGCTGCTGGTGGCCGGGCGTCTGCGCGTCGCGCTCGCGACCACCCATCTGCCGCTCGCCGAGGTGCCGCGCGCCATCACCCGCGAGTCGCTCGAGCGCACCGCGCTGGTGCTCGAGCGGGGCCTGTGCGAGGACTTCCGGCTGGCCGCGCCGCGTATCCTGGTGTGCGGGCTGAATCCGCACGCCGGCGAGGGCGGTCACCTCGGCCGCGAGGAAATCGAGGTCATCCGCCCGGTGATCGAATCGCTCGCCGCGCGGGGCCTCGCCGTCTCGGGGCCCGTGCCCGCCGACACCGCCTTCACGCCGGCCTCGCTCGAGCGCGCCGACGCGGTGCTCGCCATGTTCCACGACCAGGGCCTGCCGGTGATCAAGCACGCGGGCTTCGGCCACGCGGTGAACGTCACGCTTGGCCTGCCGTTCCGCCGCGTCTCGGTGGACCCCGGCACGGCGCTCGACCTCGCCGGCACCGGTCGCGCCGACCCGGGGAGCCTGTTCGAGGCCATCCGCCTCGCCAGCCGGCTCGGGGCCGGCTGACCGCCGCGGTGGTTCGCGCGCGCAAGCGGTTCGGGCAGCACTTCCTGCACGACCCGGGCGTGCTCGCCCGCATCGTCGCGGCGATCGACCCGCGTCCCGGCGAGCGCATCGTCGAGATCGGTCCCGGGCGCGGCGCGCTGACGCTGCCGCTGCTCGAGCGCTGCGGCAGGCTCGACGCCATCGAGATCGACCGCGACCTCGTCCCGGAGCTCCGGGCGCGCGCGGCGGCCGTCGGCGAGCTCACCGTGCACGTGGTCGACGCGCTCGAGTTCGACTTCCAGGCATTCCGCGGCACGGGGGCCTGGCTGCGCGTGTGCGGCAACCTGCCGTACAACATCTCGACGCCGCTCCTGTTCCACCTGCTCGAATCGCGCGCCGCCATCGCCGACCTGCACTTCATGCTGCAGAAGGAAGTCGTCGACCGCATGGTCGCGCCGCCGGGCGGCAAGGAGTACGGGCGCCTCACGGTGATGCTCGCCGCGGCCTGCAAGGCGACCGCGCTGTTTCGCGTCGGCCGCGGGGCGTTCCAGCCCCCGCCCGCGGTCGACTCGGCCCTCGTGCGCCTCGTCCCGCACGCTGCCGACCCCTTTCCGCTGCCGGATGCGGCCCGATTCGCGCGCCTGGTCGCCGCCGCTTTCTCGATGCGCCGCAAGACGCTGCGCAATTCGCTGCGCGGCCTCGTGGACGAGGCCGGATTCGCGGCCGCGGGCATCGCCGCGGACCGGCGCCCGGAGACGCTCGCGCCCGCCGAGTTCGCGCGCCTCGCGGCGCTATAATGGCCGCGCGATGGGCATGTACCGCAGGATCCTGCTGGTGGTCGATCTCGGCGAACAATCCGAGCGCATCGGCGCCCGGGCGCGCGACCTCGCCGCCCTGATGAACGCGGAGCTCTCGCTGCTGCACGTGGTCGAGTACGTGCCGGTCGAGCCGATGGGCGAGACCCTCCTGCCCGCGGTGCAGATCGAGGAGGAACTGGTGCAGCGCGCGACCGCGCGTCTCGCCGAATTCGCGGAGGGGCTCGGCATCGGCGGCGCCCGGCGCCAGGTCACGGCCGGCAACATCAAGGCCGAGATCGTGCGCGCGGCGCAGGAGCAGGAAGCCGACCTGATCGTGCTCGGCAGCCGCGAGCGCCGCGGCCTCTCGATCCTCGTCAACTTCACCGAGGACACCGTGCTGCACGCCGCGTCCTGCGACGTGCTGGCGGTGCGCCTGCGCTAGGGCGACATGGCCGGCACGGGCGACAACCGCATCAGCGTCAATGTCGACACGCGCTACCTCGAGGACCAGTCGGACCCCGGGGAGCACCGCTTCGTGTTCGCGTACACGATCACCATCCGCAACCGCGGCACCGTGCCGGCGAAGCTGCTCACGCGCCACTGGGTGATCACCGACGCGAACGGCAAGGTGCAGGAGGTCCGCGGCGAGGGCGTGGTCGGCGAGCAGCCGCACCTGATGCCCGGCCAGGGTTTCCGCTACACGAGCGGCGCCGTGCTCGAGACGCCGGTCGGTTCCATGCAGGGGTCCTACCAGATGCTCGCGGACGACGGCGAGCGGTTCGAGGCGCCGATCCCGGCATTCACGCTCGCGATTCCCGGCACGATTCATTGACAGCGGCGCAGTAGTGGCGCACTACGCGATCGGCGACCTGCAGGGCTGCCACGCGGAGTTCATGGCGCTGCTCGAGCGCCTGCGCTTCGACCCGGGCCGCGACCGGCTCTGGCTCACCGGCGACCTCGTGAATCGCGGCCCCGCCTCGCTCGCCGTGCTGCGCGAAGTTCGGGCCCTGGGTCGCGCGGTCACCGTCGTGCTGGGCAACCACGACCTGCACCTGCTCGCCCTCGGCTTCGCGCCGAAGACCGCCAGGCGCCGCGACCGCGAGCTCGAGGCCGTGCTCGAGGCACCGGACGCGGCGGAGCTCCTCGACTGGCTCGCCGCCCGCCCGCTGCTGCACCGCGACGGCGCGCTCGGCTGGACGCTGATCCACGCCGGCGTGCCGCCGCAGTGGACGCTGGACCAGGCCGAGTCCTGCGCGCGTGAAGTGGAGCGCGCCCTGCGCCGGGACGCGGCCGCGCTGCTCGAGGAGATGTACGGCGACACGCCGGATCGGTGGTCGGCGGGCCTTGCGGGCAGCAACCGCCTGCGCTTCACCGTCAATTGCCTGACGCGCCTCAGGTTCGTCGACCGCGACGGCCGGCTGCTGCTCGCCTGCAAGGGCCCGATCGCCGAGGCGCCTGCCGGCAGCCTGCCGTGGTTTCGCCATCCCGAGCGCGCGACCCGGGACGATCCGCTCGTCTTCGGCCACTGGTCGGCGCTCGGCTTCCTCGCGGAACCCCGCTTGCTCGCGCTCGACACGGGCTGCGTCTGGGGCGGGTCGCTGACGGCAGTGCGTCTCGATCGCGCGGCGGAGCCGGTGCGCCTGCCCTGCCGCGGCAGTCGCCGGCCCGGCGACTGATCAGTCTTTCGCCCTCAGCGCCTTGCTGTTGCCTTCCGTCCGGCCCGCTTCCAGGGCCTGGGCCTCCTCCACCGACTGGACGCCGGCCAGGATCTCGAACCTGAGATCGATGCGGTTGCCGACCAGCTGGTGCGGAATGCAGTTGACGTCGCCCGCGACCGAGCGCGTGACGAGCTTCGGCAGGATGCGGTCGCGGAAGACTTCGACGAGCTCGCAGTCGCCCATCTCGAGGCCTTTCGGTGAATTCCTCTTGATCACCACCGGTTTCCACACGCCGAGCACCGGATCGCCGACGCCCGTCTCGCCGGGCTGCGGGATCCGGGGGGCATAAAAGGTGATCTTGAGGCGTGGGAATTCGGCCACCCGGCCATAGCCGTATTCGCAGTTGCGCTCGACGATCTTGAAGTCGTCGCGTACCCCGAGTTCCTTCAGCAGCAGCTTCATCTTGCTCTTGAGCCCGCTGCAGGTGTAGTGGGTCGTGAATCCCATGTACGTGATGTCGACCTGGTGCAGGGTCCAGGCGGCAGGCACCTCGGCCGGCAGGCCTTCGTCGGCGAAGGCCGGGAATGCCGCGAGCAGCGCCAGGGTCGGAATTGCGGCGCGCAACGCCATCAAGGGACTCCTGTCAGGGTACAGAACTCAGACCCGGGGTCGGCCGGTGGGGTTCCATCAGATCACTATAATTGCACGATGACGGTCATGCAGTTCGTGTGGGGCGGCCAGCCGTACCGGGTCGACTTTGCGAACCCCATTTCCCTCGCCATCCCGCTCGACTTCGCGGGCCCCCAGCCCGCGTGTTTCGGCGCGCCGCGCGCGGGTGCGCAGCCGCTGCGCGCCGGTGGCTTCACCGGCGACACGCGCGCGGGCGGCAGCTGCAACTGCGAGGTCCTGACGCTCGCGCCGCACTGCAACGGCACGCATACGGAATGCGTCGGCCACCTGACCGACCAGCGCGTCGCGGTCAGCGAGTGCCTGCCCGGCGGTGTCGAACTCGCCCGGCTCGTGACGGTCGAACCCGTGACCGCCGGGGACGCGGGCGAGGACAGCGATCCGCGGCCGGCACCGGGTGACCGCCTGGTGACGGCGGCGGCGCTCGCGGGCTGTGTGGCGGACCACGCGGGCCCGCGAACCACGGCGCTCATCGTGCGCACGCAGCGGGACGGGCAGCCGCTGCGCCGCTACGAAGGCGAAGCGCCCGCGCCCTACCTGTCGCGCCAGGCCGCCGCCTGGCTGGTCGAGCGCGGCGTCGAGACGCTGGTGCTCGACCTGCCCTCCGCCGACCGTGCCGACGACGGCGGCCGCCTGACCGCGCACCGCGTGTTCTTCGGCCTGCCGCCCGGGTCGCGCGACGTGAGCGCAGCGCGCCGTCCGCGTGCGAGCATCACCGAGCTCGCGTGGATCCATGCCGGGGTCGCCGACGGCTGCTACCTGCTCGACCTGCAGATCCCGCCCTTCCTCAGCGACGCGGTGCCCTCGCGCCCCCTGCTCTATCCCGTGCAGCCGGCATGAACGCCGACCATTCGCTCGAAGCGGCGCGCGCGCGCGACGCGGCGGACCCGGCGAATGCGCAGCGCGGGCAGTTCCACTTTCCGCGCCGGCCGGATGGCGGCGAGGTCGTCTACCTGTGCGGCAATTCGCTCGGGCTGCAGCCCCGCCGCGCGTCCGCCGACGTCGAGGCGTTCATGGACGAGTGGCGGCGGCTCGGCGTGCTCGGCTATCACGACCCGCAGGCCGACTGGCTGAACCTGCACCAGCGCCTGCTGCCGACCGCCGCCGCGCTCGCCGGCGCAAGGCCGGCCGAGGCGGTCGTCATGCATTCGCTGACGATCAACCTGCACCTGCTCATGGCGAGTTTCTACCGGCCGACCCGCGAGCGGCACGTCATCCTCATCGAGCAGGGCGCTTTCCCCTCCGACCGGTATGCGGTCGCCTCGCAGATCGCCTGGCACGGCTTCGATCCGGCGACGGCCCTCGTACAGGTCGGTCCGCGCGCGGGCGAGCACCTGCTGCGGCACGAGGACCTCGTGGCCGAGATCTCGCGCCAGGGCGCGCGGCTCGCCCTCGTGCTGCTGCCGGGCGTGCAGTACCTGACTGGCCAGCGCCTCGACATCGCGGCGCTGGCGGGGGCGGCGCACGGCGTCGGCGCGCTCGCCGGCTTCGACCTCGCGCACGCGATCGGCAACCTGCCGCTCGCCCTGCACGACTGGAACGCAGACTTCGCCGCCTGGTGCTCGTACAAGTACCTGAACGGGGGCCCCGGGGCGACGGCCGGCGCCTTCGTGCACGAGCGGCACTTCGGCAGCGGCCGGCCGCGCCTGGCCGGCTGGTGGGGCAACGACCTCGATACGCGCTTCGAGATGGCGGAACCGTTCCGGCCCTGCCACGGCGCCGCCGGCTGGCAGGTGAGCAATCATCCCCTGCTCGGCATGGTGCCGCTGCAGGCGTCGTTCGCGCAGTTCGCGGCCGTCGGACTGCCGGCGCTGCGTGCCCGCTCGCTGGCGCTCACGGGGTGGCTGGAACGGCTGCTGGACACGCGGCTCGCGGGCCGTATCGAGATCCTGAGCCCGCGCGATCCCGAGGCGCGCGGCGCACAGCTTTCCGTACGCCTCAGCGGCACGCGCGGCAGCGGCCGTGCCCTCTTCGATCGCCTGCTCGCCGAGGGACTCACCTGCGACTGGCGCGAGCCGGACGTGATCCGCCTCGCGCCCGCGCCGATGTACAACTCCTACGAGGACTGCTGGCGCGCCGTGGCGCTGATCGACGCGGCGCTCAGCGCCTGACGAGCGTCACGAAGCTGAACGGATGCGCATGGCGCGCGTCCGCATCGTGCCGTTCACGGAAGGTTTCGCGCCAGTCGGCGCGGTCGAAGCCTGCGAGCCAGACGTCGCCTTCCGGCGCGGCGTGCACCTCCGTCAGCTCGAGGCGGCCGATGATCGGCCAGGCGATCGAGAAGAGTTCCGCGCCGCCGATCACGAACAGCGTCGCCGCGCCCGCGCGCGCGGCGGCCTCCTCCAGCGAAGCGACCCGCTCGGCGCCGGGCGCGTGCCAGCCGGCGCTGCGCGTCAGCACGAGGCTGCGCCGCCCCGGCAGGGGCCGGCCGATGGAGTCCCAGGTCTTGCGACCCATGAGCATCGCGTGGCCCATGGTGAGCGCCTTGAAGCGCTTGAGGTCGTCGGGCAGGTGCCAGGGCAGGCCGTTGCCGCGGCCGATCACGCCGTTGTCAGCCATCGCGACGATTGCGACCGCGCTCGCCCGCACGGGCGCGCTTCAGACCGCGACGGGCGCGCGGATCGCGGCCTGCGGCTCGTAGCCGAGGACCTGGAAGTCCTCGTACCGGTAGTCACCGATATCCGCCGGACGGCGCAGCAGCGCAAGCGTCGGCAACGGCAGCGGCGTGCGCGCGAGCTGGGTATCGGCCTGCGCCAGGTGATTCAGGTACAGGTGGCAGTCACCCCCGGTCCAGATGAGCTCGCCGACCGCGAGGTCCGCCTGCTGGGCGAGAATGTGCGTCAGGAGCGCGTAGGACGCGACATTGAACGGCACGCCGAGGAACACGTCGGCGCTGCGCTGGTACACCTGCAGCGAGAGCCGGCCGTCAGCCACGTAGCACTGGAAGAAAGCGTGGCAGGGCGCGAGCGCCATCTTCTCCAGCTCGCCGACATTCCAGGCACTCACGATGATGCGCCGCGAATCCGGTTCGTTGCGCAACTGGTGAACGACGCGGGCGACCTGGTCCAGGTGCCGCCCGTCCGCAGTCGCCCAGGCACGCCATTGCCGGCCGTAGACCGGCCCGAGCTCGCCGGCTTCATCCGCCCACTCGTCCCAGATCGTCACGCCCTTCTCCCGCAGCGAGCCGACATTCGTCTCGCCGCGCAGGAACCAGAGCAGCTCCTCGATCACGGACTTCACGTGCACGCGCTTGGTCGTGACCAGCGGAAAGCCCGCGCTCAGGTCGAAGCGTAGCTGCTGGCCGAACACGGAGCGCGTGCCGGTGCCGGTGCGGTCCGATTTCTCGGTGCCGTGATCACGGATCAGGCGCAGCAGGTCGAGGTAGGCGCGCATGTCAGAGGTAGTTTCCCGAAGGCTGACGCCGAGTGTAAGCCCAGCCGAGCATCGCGAGGCCGGCAATCAGCACCGGCAGCGACAGGAGCTGCCCCATCGTCAGCCAGCCGAAGGCCAGGTAGCCGAAGTCGGCATCCGGCACCCGGATGAACTCGACGGCGATGCGGAACACCCCGTAGAGCGCCAGGAACAGCCCCGCGGGCGCGAGCCGCGGGCGCGGCTTCGCCGTGAACCACCAGAGGATCGCGAACAGCACTAGGCCCTCGAGCGCCGCCTCGTAGAGTTGCGACGGATGCAGCACCTCGCCGCGCACCTGTACGCCCCAGGGCAGGTCCGTGGGCTTGCCCCACAGCTCGCCGTTGATGAAGTTGCCGATCCGCCCGGCGAACAGGCCGACCGCGGGCAGGGGCGCCATGAAGTCGAACACGTCCGCGATGCGCCGGCCCCGGCGCCGGGCGAAGAGCGCGATGGCGATCATGACGCCCGCGAGCGCGCCGTGGAACGACATGCCGCCCTGCCAGACGCGAATGATCGCGAGCGGGTCGGCCAGCAGCGAGTCAAAGCCGTAGACGAGGATCCAGCCGAGACGACCGCCGAAGATCACGCCGACCGCCGCAAAGAAGATGAGGTCGTCGACGTCCACCGGCTTCCAGGTCGAGCCGGGCGCGGCCGCGCGCCGGCGCCCGAGCCACCAGCCGGCGACGAAGCCGAGCACATACATGAGCCCGTACCAGTGCACCTTGACCGGGCCGAGCGAGAACGCGACCGGATCGATATCGGGATACGCGATCATCCGTCGGTCACCCGGAACAGGAAGGCCCTGAGATAACGCGTCTCGTCGATCGCCGGGTGCACGGGATGATCCGGGGACTGCCCGCCCACGGCGACCAGCTGCGCGAAGCGCCCGAGGTGGCGCGCCGCGCGCTGCACAGCATCCACCAGCTCGCCGGGCGCGAGGTGATACGAGCAGGAGCAGGACATCAGGAGCCCGTCGCGGTCGAGGAGCTGCATGGCGAGCTGGTTGATGCGGCGATAGGCCGCGAGCCCCTTCGGGTGATCCTTGTTGCGCTTGATGAACGCCGGCGGATCGACGACCACGGCATCGTACCGGCGCCGCGCGGCGTGCAGGGCCTCGAGCGTGTCGAATGCATCGCCCTCGAGCAGCTCGACCTCGAGCCCGTTGGCGTCAGCCGTCGCCGAGGCCGCGGCGAGCGCCGGCCCCGAGGAGTCGACGCAGGTGACCGACTGCGCGCCGGCACGCGCCGCCTGCAAGCCGAAGGCGCCGGCGTAGCTGAAGACGTCGAGCACGCGCGCGCCGCGCGCATGGCCCGCGAACAGCGCACGGTTCGAAGTCTGGTCGAAATACCAGCCGGTCTTCTGGCCCGCGGCGAGCGGGACGCGGAAATTGACGCCGCCTTCCGGCACCTCGACGGTATCCGGCACGTCGCCGAAGGCGGTCTCGACGTAGCGCGGCAAGCCCTCGAGCTCCCGGACCGGCGAGTCGTTCTTCCACAGGAGTGCCGCCGGCGCGACGACCTTGACGAGCGCCTCCTCGACCCAGGTCTTCATCGCCTCCATGCCCGCCGTGCCGAGCTGGGCGACCAGCACATCGCCGTAGCGATCCACGACCAGGCCCGGCAGCAGGTCGCCTTCCCCGTACGCCAGCCGGTAGCAGGACGCAGCCGCGAACCGGCTGCGCAGCGCGAGGGCGACCTTGAGCCGGTGCACGAGCAGCGACCTGCCGGGCGGATAGTCGGGGTCGCGGCCGAGGAGGCGCGCGCTGATAAGCGTGCGCGGATTCACGTAGGCGTAGCCGAGGAAGCGGCCGGCGCTCGACTGCACGGCGGCGTGCGCACCCGGTTCGAACGCCGTGAGTGGCGTCGCCTCGACGTCCACCTCGTTCGAGAAGATCCACAGATGGCCCGCCTGGAGGCGGCGTTCCTCCTGGCGTTTCAGAACGAGCGGCGGCAGCGCGCTGCCCGCGGCGGCGGCGGATTCGGGCTGGCTCGACATGCGGGAACGAAGCGCGGTGGCTATAGTGACCGCAATTCTAACCGACCCCGGCGGCATTCATGAACCGGCTCGCCGGCGAAACCAGTCCCTACCTCCTCCAGCACGCGGCGAACCCGGTGGACTGGTATCCCTGGGGCGAGGCGGCGATTGCCAGGGCGCGCGCGGAAGACCGGCCGATCCTGCTGTCGATCGGCTACTCGGCCTGCCACTGGTGCCACGTGATGGCGCACGAGTCGTTCGAGGACGAAGCCACGGCCGCGCTCATGAACCGCCTGTTCGTCAACGTCAAGCTGGACCGCGAGGAGCGACCCGACCTCGACAAGGTCTACCAGCTCGCGCACCAGCTGCTCACGCAGCGCGGCGGCGGCTGGCCGCTCACCATGTTCCTCGCGCCCGACGACCTGGTGCCCTTCTTCGGCGGCACTTACTTCCCGAAGGACGCCCGCTACGGCATGCCCGCGTTCGCGGACCTGCTCGAGCGCGTCGCCGGCTTCTACCGCGCACAACGCGACAGCGTGCGCAGCCAGAACGCGTCGCTGCGCGACGTGTTCCGCGAGATCCTGCCGCCGGCACCGCAGGCCGGCACCGCCATCACGCGCGAGCCGGTCGAGCTCGGGCGGCAAGGACTCGCGGCGAGCTTCGATGCGCGCCACGGCGGCTTTGGCGGCGCACCGAAGTTCCCCCACCCCGCTGCCATCGAGCTCCTGCTGCGCGAGGACGATACGCGGCCGATGGCGCTCCTGACGCTGCAGCGCATGGCGGAAGGCGGCATCTTCGACCAGCTCGGCGGGGGTTTCTGCCGCTACTCGGTGGATTCGTCCTGGATGATCCCGCACTTCGAGAAGATGCTCTACGACAACGGCGCCCTGCTCGCGCTGCTCGCGGATGCGTCGGTCGCCGCGGACGACGCGGACCTGCGCGAGGCCGCGCTTGCGACTGCCGGCTGGGCGCTCGGCGAGATGCGTGCCCCGGGCGGCGCTTTCTACGCCGCGCTCGACGCGGACTCCGAGGGGCACGAGGGGAAGTTCTACGTCTGGCGGCGCGAGGAGGCCGGGCTGCTGCTCACGGCCGACGAGTACCGCGTCCTCGCGCGCCGCTATGGCCTCGATCGCGAGCCGAATTTCGAGGGCGCCTGGCACCTGCACGCCTTCACCAGTCTCCCGGACATCGCCCGCGAGTCCGGCCTGCCGCAGGAACGCGTGAAGACCCTGCTCGACGCCGCGCGCGCGAAGCTCCTCGCCGCGCGCGGCACGCGCGTCCGGCCCGGCCTCGACGACAAGGTCCTCACGGCCTGGAACGGCCTGATGATCCGCGGCCTCGCGATCGCCGGGCGGCGGCTGGCCGCGCCGGCGCTGACCGACGCCGCCCTCGGCGCGATCGACTGCCTGCGCCGCGAGGCTTGGCGGGGGGGCCGCCTCTACGCCGCATGGAAGGATGGCGCCGCGCGTTTTCCCGCCTATCTCGACGACCACGCGTTCCTGCTCGACGCCCTCCTCGAGGCGCTGCAAACGCGCTTTCGACCGGAGGACCTCGAGTTCGCGTGCCGGTTGGCCGATGCGCTCCTCGAGCGCTTCGCCGACCGCGAGCACGGCGGATTCTGGTTCACGGCCGAGGGGGCGGACACGCCGCTCGGGCGCTCCAAGAGTTTCGTCGACGAGGCAATGGCCGCCGGCAACGGTGTTGCCGCCCGCGCGCTCGCGCGGCTCGGCTGGCTCATTGGCGAGACGCGTTATCTGGACGCCGCGGAAGCGGCCGCCCGCGCCGGCTATGCCTCGCTCGCGCGCGCGCCCGACGCGCACGCGGCCATGCTGATCGCGCTCGATGAATGCGTCGAGCCCGTCGAGATCGTGGTCGTGCGCGGCGTGGGCGAGGACCTGTCCGCGTGGCAGGCCGCGCTCGCGGGCAGGTACGCGCCGCGGCGGATGGTGCTGGCGATTCCCGCGGACGCCGCAGGACTGCCGGAGGCGCTCGCGGCCAAGCGCGCCCGGCCGCAGACCGTCGCCTACGTCTGCCGCGGGCCGGTGTGCTCGGAGCCGATCGAGCGGCTCGACGCGCCCGGGCTCAGCGCTGCACCGCCTTGAAGTCGGCAAGCCCGGGGTCCTCGCTCGTACTGCGCGGCAGCGAGTCGCCGACCTCGATCCAGCCGGCGCGCTGGTCGTAGAAAATGTGGCACTGCGGCTCGCGGTCGATAGCGCCCGGGAAGGCGGGGCGGACGACGTGGATCTCGCCCGGGCAGACGGTGGACGCGAAGAACAGCGTCGTGCCGCAGGTCGGGCAAAAGCCGCGCCGGCTTTGCGGCGTGGACTGGTACCAGGCGGGCTGCGCGGAGCCCGGCAGGTAGCGGAAGCGCTCCTCGGCCGCGCCCACCCAGCTCACGAACGCGGCGCCATGCGCTTCGCGACACCAGCGGCAATGGCAGTGCGCGAAGAACAGCGACGGCGGCGTCACCGCGAAACGCACGGCACCGCACAGGCAGCGGCCCTCGAAATCGCCTGACGGCAGCCACTTCGGATCGGTCATCTCGCACCCCGCGCGAGCCGCAGGCTCGCAGCCGCCTGGAGCATCACGCCGGCAAACAGCGCGTAGAGCCCGGACGCGCTGAGCGCTCCGGGCGCGCGTCCTGCCATCGGCTCGGCGAAGAACGCGAAGAACAGCATGACGGCGCTCGCGAGCGCCAGCAGCGACCCGGCAATCGCGGCGCCACGACGCCCGGCGCCGTCGGGCAGCGCGTACCGGAGGCCGAGCGCGAGGTTCACGAGGCCGGCTGCGAGGATGTAGATGTGGCGCGAGCGGAACAGGAGGCGGTCGCCCCAATCGAGCGTCGCGAGCGCCGGATGGTGCCCGGACATGACGAGCCCCGTCACCAGGAAGGCGCTGACCGTGATCGCGCCGACGACGAGGTGCGCCGTGCGCAGAGTCCCCTGCATGCGGCTAACATTACATCCGGTGAACGCAGCATACGAGTCCCCGCCCCTGCCCGGCTTCGCCGACATCGAGGCGGCCGCCACCCGGCTCGCCGGTGTCGCGCGCCGCACGCCGCTGCTCGGCGACACTCCGCTCGACGAGGCCGTGGCCGGCCGCCTGCTGTTCAAGGCCGAATGCCTGCAGCGCAACGGCTCGTTCAAGTTCCGCGGCGCGTACAACCGACTGGTGCAGCTTGATGCCGCGGCACGCCGCGCCGGCGTCGTCGCGTTCTCGTCCGGCAACCATGCCCAGGGCGTTGCGGCCGCGGCGCGCATGCTCGGTATCCCGGCGACCATCGTGATGCCCGCGAACGCACCGGCCATCAAGCTCGAGAACACACGCGCGCTCGGCGCCGAGGTCGTGCTCTATGACCGCTTCAGCGAGGATCGCGAAGGCATCGCCCGGCGGATCGTCGCGGAGCGCGGCGCGACGCTGGTGCCGGCCTACGACGACCCGCATATCGTCGCCGGCCAGGGCACGGCCGGCCTCGAGCTGGTGCAGCAGGCACGCGAGCTCGGGCTCACGCCCGACCAAGTGCTGGTCCCGACCAGCGGCGGCGGGCTCACGGCGGGCACGGCGATCGCGGTGCGCACGCTCATGCCGGCCGCGGCCGTGTACGGCGTCGAGCCCGAGGCCTTCGACGACACGCGGCGCTCGCTCGCGGCCGGTACCCTGCTGAACAACCCGCCCGAGGCGCGCTCGATCTGCGACGCGCTGCAGTCCTCGCCGCCGGGGCGGATCACGTTCGCCATCAACCGCGGGCTGCTGGCCGGTGTCCTGACGGTCAGCGACCGGGAGGTCGAGACCGCCATGGCGCGCGCCTTTCGCGACCTCAAGCTGGTGGTCGAGCCGGGCGGCGCGGTCGCGCTCGCGGCCGCGCTGGCGGGAAGGCTCCCGCTCGCGGGCCGTACGACGGCCATCATTCTCTCCGGCGGGAACGTGGATCCCGCCACCTTCATCGCCGCGCTAACGCGCTAGGGGCGGGTCGAGGAATTCGACTTTACCGGTCTCGAGCGAGTACCAGGCGCCGGTCACGACCAGGCCGTCCCTGGCGATCAGGTTCTCGATGATGGCCGAGCCGTGCCGCAGCTGTTCGACGGAGGCGCGCACGTTCGCCGTCATCGCCGCGTGCTCGACCGCGAGCGCGCCCTCGGACTCGTGGCGCGCGACGATTCCCGCCACGCCCGGCTTGATGCGGTCGACGATGTCCAGGATGTGCGGCGAGGATTCCCGCGCCGGACGGTGCAGCTCCTCGATCGTCGCCTGGATCGCCCCGCAGGACGAGTGACCGAGCACCACGACCAGGCGCGTGCCGAAACGGTCGGCGGCGAACTCGACGCTGCCGATCAGCGACGGCGCGACGATGTTGCCAGCGACGCGGATCACGAACAGGTCGCCGGGGCCCTGGTTGAACACGAGCTCGACCGGCACGCGCGAGTCCGAGCAGCCGAGCACGATCGCGAACGGCTCTTGGGCCGCCGTGAGCTTGGCGCGCCGCGCGGCGGTGATGAGCGTGCCGGTGCCGCGCGCGTTGGCGGCGAAACGCGCGTTGCCCTCGCGCAACCGCGCCAGCGCGTCGCGTGCCGGGACGCCGCGGCTCACGGCGCGATCTCCGACTCGAGCTGGGCGAGAAAGGCGTGCAGGAACGCCGTGCGGCGCTCCGCCTCGCGCCGGCCGGCGGCGGTCTGCATCGTGCCCGCGAGTTTCAGCAGCTTCGCGTAGAAATGATCGACCGAGGCCCCCCGGTCGTCGGGTTCACGCTTGCGGCAGAACGGATCGACCGGCGCGTACACCGGCCGGCCGAGCGCCGCGCCCACCGCGAAGCAGCGCGCCAGCCCGATCGCGCCGAGCGCGTCGAGCCGGTCCGCGTCCTGCACCACCTTCGCCTCGAGGCTCTCGGGCGCGATGCCGGCGGAGTAGCTGTGCGCCTCGATCGCGTGGCGGATGCCGGGCAGCGCGGCAGCGGGATAGCCGGCGGACTCGAGGAACCGGAGCGCGTGTTCCGCTGCGAGGCGCGAAGCGCGGCCGCGCTCGGGCGAGTCCTTCGCGACGTGGACACAATCGTGCAACCAGGCGGCCGGCAGCACGACCTCGGGACGCGCGCCCTCCTTGGCTGCCAGACGCATCGCCGTGGCGACCACTCGTTCGAGGTGCGCGGGCCCGTGACCCGGGTCGCAGTCCGGCTGCTCGGCGATGAAACGCCGGAAGCGCGGTTCCCAGGCGCGGCGCAGCGACTCGGCCGCGTCCTCCGGCAGCGCGCTCAACGCCGAGCCCTCGTCCGCGCGGCGGGCGCGCGCCGGCGCGCCGGCCGGCGTGCGCGCTTCGCGAGCGCGACCGCGAGCGCTTCGCGCGCCCAGGCGGCGAGCTCCTCGGGATCCTCGAGCACGTCTGCCGGCACCTGCCAGTAGGCCATCACCTGCTCGGGCCGGTCCGGAAACGGGCAGAAGGGCTTCGAGCCCGCCCGCTCATAGCGCGCGCGATTCGAATCGCCGGTCTTGAAGTACAGCGTATCGTCGTCGATCAGCGCGAAGAACAGCCCGTCGAGGTAGAGACCGACGCCGCCGAACATCGCGCGCGGCGTCACGCGCCCCGCCGGGGCGAGCTGCTCGAGGACGAAGTCGCGGAAGTCGTCGCTGACGGCCATCCGCCTAGTCTAATCGGCAAACGCGCCGAGGACCCCGGTGACGTTGGTGCCGATCTCGGCGACCGCATAGCCACCCTCCTGCACCAGCACGGTCGGCAGATCGAGCGCCGCGATGCGCTCGCCCATGAGCGGGTAGTGACGGCTTTCCAGCTTGAAGGCGCTGATCGGGTCGGCGGCAAACGTGTCGACGCCGAGCGAGACCACGAGCGCCGCGGGCGCGTAGCGGCGGATGGCCGCGAGCGCCTCATCGAGCGCCGCGGCATAGGCCTCCCAGCCCGTGCCGGCCGGCAGCGGCAGGTTCAGCGTGTACCCCTCGCCTAGTCCGGCGCCCCGCTCGTCCGCGTAGCCCATGAACCATGGATACTCGGTGTCGGGGTCGCCGTGCAGCGAGATGCACTGGACGTCGTCGCGTTCCCAGAAGATCTCCTGCGTGCCGTTGCCGTGGTGGTAGTCGACGTCGAGGATAGTCACCCGGCGATGGCCTTCGTCGCGCAGGTATTGCGCGGCGAGCGCGGCATTGTTCAGGTAGCAGTAGCCGCCGAAGGTGCTGCGCGCGGCATGGTGGCCCGGCGGCCGGCAGAGCGCGTAGGCCGCGCGCTCTCCCTCGGCCACCAGTGCCGCCGCGGTCATCGCGCACCGCGCCGCGGCGAGCGCGGCGTCCCAGGTGCCGGCGCAAATCGGCGTGCTCACGTCGAACGAGAAGTACCCGAGCGAGCCGCTGATGCCGGCGGGCCGGCGGTCGCGGCGCAGGCCGCGCGCCGGGAAACCGCTCGGGAGCACGTGCCCCTGCCGGCCTTGCGCGACCCAGCGCGCGTGCACGCTGCGCAGGAACTCGATGAACTCCGCCTCGTGCACGCGCTCGAGCCGCGACTCCGGAATCGCGCGCGGCGCGACCAGCGTGTAGCCGCCGCTCATGAGCGCCGCGCGGATGATCTCGGCGCGCTCCGGCGTTTCGAAGGTCGGCACGAGCGCGCCGCGGTACAGTTCGACGCCGCCGGCGTGGCCCGCGTGCAGGGGGGAATAGACGGCCTTCATGCGGCGTGCTCCTCAGGCGATGCGCGCGAGTGCGGCGTGGATCCGGTTGCCGAGATCCCGGTGCCGCTCCGGGTCGAAGGCCGGCGCCGCCTCCCAGTTGTAGGCCCAGGGCTGCGCCGTTCGCAGGCTCTCCGGTTCATCGTGGTAGCGCGGGATCACGTGCGCGTGCAGCGCGGGGTCGAGATTGCCGAACACCGCGTAGTTGATGCGCACCGCGCGCGTCACCGCGAGCACCGCATCGCCAAGCGCCGCCATGTCGGCCAGGAAGGCGGCGCGCTCCGCGCCCGCCAGCGCGTTCAGCGTCGGCACCACCGGGTCGGGCAGCAGCAGGCAGTAGCCGGGCAGCACCTGCGGGTTGCCGAGCACCGCCCAGCCCGACGCGAGCCGCGCGATGAAGGTCGGGTCCTCCCCGGCGCGCAGCAGGTCCACACGGCGATGAATTGCGGTCGTCATGCGAGCAGCGGGTCAATGAGCGTCAGTAGGCAGCCAAGCGCGCCGCGGTTCGCGTCGAGCACGGCCCTACCGGCCGCGCCCATGAGCTTGCGCCGTTGCGCGTCGCCGAGCAGCGCCACGACGGCCTGCGCCAGTTGCCGCGTGTTCGCGACGATCCGCGCCGCTCCGGCGTGCACCAGGAGCTGGGCGATCTCCTCGCCGTTGAAGTTGTGCGGCCCGGTCAGCACCGGCCGACCCACCGAGGCCGGTTCGAGCAGGTTGTGGCCGCCGATCGGCACCAGGCTCCCGGCCACGAAGGCGACATCCGAGGCCGCATAGAACATCATGAGCTCGCCCATCGTGTCGCCGAGCAGCACGCACGTTTCCGGCCGGACCGCATCGCCACGGGACCGCAAGGCGGCGGTTTCGCGGCGCTTCGCCAGCAGGTCGCGCACCGGCTCGAAGCGCTGCGGGTGCCGCGGCACGAGGATCAGGAGAGCATCCGGAAAGCGCGCCAGCACCTGGCGGTGCGCGTCCAGCACGATCGCCTCCTCGCCCTCGTGCGTGCTGCCCGCGACCCAGACCGGGCGGCCGGCGAGGTTCTGCGCGCGCCAGTGCCGGCCACGCTCCTCGATGCCGGCCGGCGGCTGGAAGTCGAACTTGATGTTGCCGGTGACGTGCGTGTGCTCCAGCGCCGCGCCGATCGAGCGGAAGCGCTCCGCGTCCGCCTCGCTCTGCGCGGCGATGATGATGCCGCGCGAGAGGGTCCTGCGGAACAGGGACATCAGGCGCCGGTACTTGCCGATCGAGCGCGGCGAGACGCGCGCGCTCGCGAGCACCAGCGGCACTGACCGGCGCCCGCATTCGCCGTAGAGGTTCGGCCACAGCTCCGTCTCGAGGATCATCGCGAGCCGCGGCTGCACCCGGTCGAAGAACCGTCGCACCGAGCCCGGCAGGTCGAAGGGCACGTAACGCAACAGCACCGCATCGCCGAACAGGAGCCGTGCGCGCGCGGCGCCGGTCGGCGTCACGGTCGTGATCAGCACCCGGCAGGCCGGGTGGCGCCGGCGCAGCTCGCCGACCAGCGGCTGCGCGGCCTGCACCTCGCCCACCGACACCGCGTGCACCCAGATCACGGGGCCGGCGACCGCCGGCCCGAAACCGAAGCGTTCGGCGAGGCCGCCGCGGTAACTCGGGTCGCGCAGCCCGCGCCACAGCTGCACCAGGATCGCAAATGGCGCCGCAAGGTAGATGAGGACGTTGTAGAGCCAGGACATCGCGGGTCAGGCGTCGTGCGCGCGGCGCAGGATCTCGAAGCCCGACTGCCAGTCGTGCGGCCCCTTCCCGGATTTCGCGAGGCTGCGCGCCAAGCGGTCGAGCACGCGCCCGCGCCAGGCGCCGGGCTCCCGGATGCGGCCGCGGTCGAAGTCCAGCACCCAGACCTCGCCCTGCGTGCCGAGCATCACGTTGCGGCAGTTGAGGTCGGCGTGCTGCACGCCGGCGTCGTGGAAGCGTCTGAGGCAGCGGCCGATCTCGGCCCAGCGGGCCTCCGCCATCGGCCCTGCGGCGAGTACATCCTCCATCGAGCGCGCGCCCGCGAGTCGTTCGGTGATGAGCTCCGCGCGGTACGCGAGCCCCGCGCGGCGGTAATGGCCTGCGACCGGGGGCGGCACCGGCAGGCCGAGCGAGCGCAGCACGTCGAGCAGGCGCAGTTCGCGGAACGAGCGCGTGCGCTCCTCGCCGAGCCACAGGTAGCGGTCACGCGCGAAGCGCGCCGCGAATCCGCCGCGCAGGTAGCGCCGCAGCACCCAGCTGCGGGCGTCATCCTCGATCAGCTGCACCGAGCCGCGGCCGGCGGCGAGCTCGCGGAGCGCCCCCCGCGCGCGCCAGTGGTCCGGCTCGAAGATGCGCGCATCCGGCTCCCCCACGCGCCGGGGATCGTAGAGGATCGCGCCGCGGTCGATGGCCTGCCGCTCGAGCATCGGCGGTCAGCGGGCGAGGACGTACTCGGCGCTGCAGTACGGGCACTTCGCGAAGCCCGTCTGCTCGATCGGCAGGTAGACGCGGGGGTGGCTGTTCCACAGCGACATGGCGGGCATCGGGCAGGCGAGCGGCAGGTCCGCCGCGGTCACGTCGTAGCGCGCGCGCGCATTCGGCGGCTGCAAGGGGCTCTCGGTGGGCATCGCCTGATTATACGGGCTCGGGGTCGGCGCCCGCGACCATCACGCGGTCCCAGACCGCGGCGACCCCGGCGCGCATCGCCGCGAACTCGCCCGCGTCCGCGAGCGCGGGGCGCTGCTCCAGCGACAGGTGATGGGCCGCGCTGCGGTACGCCCGGTAGGCGTCCACGAGCCGGTCGATCACCCGGTGATCCACGAGGGCCGCCGAGCCCACCGACTCGAGATGGCGGATCGTGTCCGCGAACTCGGCGAGCGGCGGGTGCGTATGCACGTGCCGGAGCACCCAGTACTGCGCCAGGAACTCGATGTCCGCGATCCCGCCGCGGTCGTGCTTGAGGTCGAACCGGCCGTCGTGCTGCCGGCCGTGCTCGGCGCGCATGCGCTCGCGCATCGCGAGGACGTCCTCGCGCAGCGTGGCCCGCTTCACCGCCTCGACCAGCACCGCGCGGCGGATGGCGGCGTATCGGGCGCCGAGCGTCGCGTCGCCCGCCACCCAGCGCGAGTGCAGCAGCGCCTGGTGCTCGTAGGTCCAGGCCTCGCGCCGCTGGTACGCCTCGAACGCGTCGATCTGCGTGAAGGCGAGACCGCCCTTGCCGGAGGGACGCAGCCGCACGTCGACTTCATACAGGCGGCCGGCCGGCGTGTGCACCGTCAGGACGTGCACGAGGCGCTGCGCGAGGCGCAGGAAGAACACCGCGTTGTCCACCGATTTCGGTCGCGCGGTCTGCTGGTTTCTGCCCGCCGAGTCGTGCAGGAAAACGAGATCGAGGTCCGAGGCATAGCCGAGCTCCATGCCGCCGAGCTTTCCGTAGCCCGCGATGCCGACCCGCGGCGTGCGCACTCCGCCCCCGTCCTCGTAGCGCGGCTCGCCGTATTGCAGGGCCGTGTGGCGCCAGGCGATCGCCAGGGCCTGCTCGACGATCAGCTCCGCGACGTCGGTCAGCCGGTCGCTCACCTGCATGAGCGGCAGCCGGCCGGTGAGGTCCTGCAGCGCGATGCGGAAGGTCGCTGCGCGCCGGAAATGACGCAGCGCGTCGAGGCGCTGCTCCTCGTCGTCGCCCGCGTGTCCGAGCCGCGCGGCGAGCTCGGCCGCGAACTGCGCGCGGTCCGGCAGCGTCTCGAACACGCGCGCGTCCAGCAGCTCGTCGAGCAGCAGCGGGTGCGCGGCCACTTGCCGCGCGAGGTACTCGCCCATGCGGCAGGCCTCGACCAGGCGCTCGAGCGCCTGGGCGTTCTCGTTGAGCAGCGCGAGGTAGGCCGTGCGCCCGCCAATCGCCTCGACGATGCCGAGGAGGCGCGCCAGCAGCGGCCGTCCGCCCGTGTCCGTGCCCGCCTCCGCGCGCGCGACGGCCGCGAGCATGCGCGGCACGAGCACCACGAGCCGCCGGCGCCCGAAGGAGTCGAGCCGGCGGAAGTACGCCGACTGGCGCAGCTCGTAGAGGAGACGCGCCGCGGCCGGCGCATCGGCGAGACCGAAGCGAGCGACGTCTTCGACCACACGCTCGAGCGCGGGCTCGTCCATCCACAGCGATTCGAGACCGCCGCCAGCCGCGGCGTCGGGCCCGCCACCGCGGCCGAGCACCACGGCGTCGAAGTGAGCCGTGACGCGGCGCCGGTATCCGTCGAGCGCGGCCGCGAACGGCACCCAGGCGTCAAAGCCCATCGCGGCGGCGAGCCGCCCGCGGCCCGCGGCGTCTTCCGGCAGGGTGTGCTCCTGCGCGTCCGCCGCCATCTGCAGGCGGTTCTCGACGCGGCGCAGGAAGGCGTACGACTCGGCGAGTTCCGCGACCGTCTCCGGCGCGAGCAGCTTCGCGCCCGCGAGCCGCGGCAGCGCCGCGAGCAGCGACGGCGTCTGCAGCGCCGGCTCGGTGCCGCCGCGGATCAGCTGCTGCGACTGCACGATGAACTCGATCTCGCGGATGCCGCCCGGGCCGAGCTTCACGTTGCCCTGGAGTTCACGGCGCTCGACCTCGCGCGCGATCATCGCCTTCATCTCGCGCAGGCTCTCGTACACGCCGAAATCAAGGTAGCGCCGGTACACGAACGGGCGCACGACGTCGGCGTAGAGCGCGCGGTAGCGCCCGCTGCCCATGATCGCGCGCGCCTTGACCCAGGCGTAGCGCTCCCAGTCACGGCCGTGCTGCTGCAGGTAGCCCTCGAAGGCCGCGAAGTTCATCGCCAGCGGCCCCGGCTCGCCGAGCGGCCGGAGGCGCATGTCCACGCGATACACGAAGCCCTCGGCGGTGCGCACGTCCAGCAGGCGGATCAGCGACTGGCCGAGCCGCGTGAAGTACTCCTCGTTCGCGACCGGACGCGGGCCGTCGGTCTCGCCGCCCTCCGGGAACAGGAACACGAGGTCGATGTCCGAGGAGAAATTGAGCTCGCCGCCGCCGAGCTTGCCCATGCCGATGACGAGGAGTTCCTGCGCCTCGCCCGCCGCCGAGCGCGGCGTGCCGTAGCGCCGGGCGAGCGCGCGCTCCGCGAAGGCGCGGGCGGCGACGATGGCGGCATCGGCGAGCGCGGAGGTCTCCTCCATCGTCTCGGTGAGCAGCGCGAGGCCGGTGAGGTCGCGCCAGGCGATGCGCACCAGTTCCCGTCGGCGCAGGCGCCGCAGGGCGTCCATGAATCCGGTCTCGTCGCCGGCCGCGATCCCGGCGACCTGCGCCGTGATCTCGCCGGGCATCCGTGCCCGCTCGAGTTCACCCGAGTCCGCAAGGCCGGGCAGGAGCGCCGGATCGCGCGCCGCCGCCTCGGCGACGAAGCCGCTCGCGGAAAATACCGCCGCCCGCCGCGCTTCCAGCGCGGGCGGCAGCGCGGCGCCGGGCATCGCCTGCATTCAGGACGGTCCTCGACCGGAACGGAACGCCAATGGTAACGTCCGGCACCGTGGTTGCCCTGCTCTTTCTCGCCGCCGCTGCAAGCCTTCTCCCGCAGGCGTCGGCGGTACCTGGCGGCGTGGTCGCGGTGCCGATCGATGCGCCGGCGGACGCACGCCCGGTCGCGACGCTCGACGGCGCGCGCACGATGGTGCTGCGCGACGGGGACCGCTGGCTCGCCATCGTCGGCATCCCGCTCGACACGAAGCCCGGACGCCTGGAATTGGTCGTGGGCCAGGGCGGCAAGGTCACGCGCATCGGCTTCGACGTCGCCGCCAAGCAGTACGACGTCCAGAAGCTCAAGGTGGCGCCGAGCCAGGTGAACCTGTCCAAGGCCGATCTCGAGCGCACCGAGCGCGAGCGCACGAAGATCCGCGCAGCACTCAGAACCTACACGGACCGCCTGCCGGAAACGCTGCGGCTGCAGCCGCCCGTGCCGGGCGAGCGCTCGAGCTCCTATGGCCTGCGGCGCTTCTTCAATGACCAGCCGCGCAGCCCCCACACGGGCATGGACATCGCCGCGCCCGCCGGCACGCCGATCGCGGCGCCGGCGGCCGGCACGGTCGTCGACGCCGGCGACTATTTCTTCAACGGCAACACGGTCGTCCTCGACCACGGATCCGGGCTGGTGACCATGTACTGCCACCTGAGCCGCACGGACGTGAAGCCGGGCGACGCCGTCGCCGCCGGCGATACCCTCGGCGCGGTGGGCGCCACCGGACGCGTGACCGGGCCGCACCTGCACTTCGGCGTGACGCTGAACGGCACGATGGTGGACCCGGCGCTGTTCCTGCCAGCCAGCCCGCCGTGAGAGCGGCGCGCTTCGTGTTGTTCGCCTATGGCTTCCGCCCGTTCTTCCTGGCCGCGGGCCTGTACGCGATCATCGCCGTCGGCGCCTGGATCTCGTTCCTCGCCGCCGGGCTGGCGCCGTTCGGCGCGCTTCCGGCGCGGCTCTGGCATGGTCACGAGATGCTGTTCGGCTTCGTCGGCGCAGCCGTCGCCGGATTCCTGCTGACTGCGGTGCCGAGCTGGACCGGTTCGCGCGGCTTCGCGGGCCCGCCGCTCGTGCTGCTCGCAGCGCTGTGGCTGATCGGGCGGATCGCCTTCGCCGCCGCGGCGTGGCTGCCGTGGGCCGTGATCGCCGCCGCCGAGCTCGGCTTTCTGCCGCTGCTCGCCTTCCTGATCGGCCGCTCGCTGATCCGTGAGCGCAACCGCAACTTCCCGATGCTCCTGATCGTCGCCGCCCTGTGGCTCATCGATGCCTGGTGCCTGTGGGCGCTGGCGGCCGGGGACGACAGGCAGGCGGGCCTCGCGCTGCGCACCGGCATCGGTGTCATGCTGCTGCTCGTCACCGTCATCGGCGGGCGCATCGTGCCGGCCTTCAATCGGCAGTTTAAATTGTTGACAACTTGAGGAAAATCAAAGGCATAAGGGGGGTGTACGGCGTCTGTACGGCGCGCCTCCGAGACCGTCATCCCGGAGTACTTCGCCTTCCAGTTGTAGAACGTCGCCTCGGAGATCCCGTGCCGCCGGCACAGCTCCTTGGTCTTCGCTCCGGCCTCCGCCTCCCTCAACAC